>SDBS01000535.1_pt1 | contig 37149 bp, 66 predicted proteins | sample 2277091 | NCBI WGS metagenome assembly SDBS01 (sample SAMN10404972, study PRJNA504765) | marine sediment metagenome | isolation source: marine sediment core GS10_PC15, 163 cmbsf | place: Arctic Ocean: Southern Knipovich Ridge | collected 2010
GCGGTTATACCATACTGGAAAAATACGCTAATTTGGGTTTGGGTAGTGTAGCACGCCAGCGTCTTATAATAGGTGAGTCAGCAATGGTAGGCATGAACAGCACCGTTACAAAGAACGTGTTGCCCTTCTCTACTGTCACAGGTACCCCCGCCAAGATAAAGCAGTTCAATGCCGTAGGTGCCCAGAAAAGAGGCTTTACCGACGAACAGATAAAGGACATTATAAAGAACTATTCAGTAATTGTTAATAGTGATAGTTACGACGGGGACGGCTATATAGAAAGGAGCATAAAAGAATTTAAGCAGCATACTAAAAACTTTGCTTTGTGACTGTAGAAGATTTACACATTGGATTAATAGTAAGATACGGTGATGACTATGTTAAGGTAGTGGCTATTGATTGGGTGCGAAAAGTTGGAACATTAGATAAAAAGCAATATAAAATTGGTGTCCAATCACCTTCGGGGAAGGTAACATACATAGATATTGAATCATTAAAATGGCTTTAGCAGCAATATACACAGTTTGGGATAACCTGGAATTATTGCCAGGCTCCATTGACCAGATATACAGAATGGTTGATAATATTATTATCGTTTATCAACAACAATCGTGGTATGGAGTGGATAACCATAACCTAGAAAAGGAATTAGAAGGTATTCTTGCAAAGGATATTGAAGGTAAAATGGAGTTTATCGAGTACCGACCAGGTAAGAAAAACGTTAAGTTAGAAGAGGAAGCAAAACATAATATGGGCATTTTACATGCAAGGCTGCTAGGTGCAGAGTATTTCTTTCTTGCAGCGTGTGACCATTATTACGACCCTGAGCAGTTTGAGGCCGCTTATAAGGCTGTTATTGACAACGATTACGACGTTACAGTAAGCAAGATGTACACCTATTACAAGTCCCCTGAGTGGCAATTAGACCACATTGAAGGCTACTACGCTACGTTTATATGTAAACTACAGAGGGACACAGCAGCTAAGGACGGTAAATACCCTGTCTTGGTTGATTCTGCGTGTATGATACGACCTTATAATAACTTCTATGAGTTCAAAGAATCGGAGCTAATGCTGCATCATTACTCGTTTGTACGTAAAAACATTGAAATGAAACTGCAAAGCGCGGTTAAAAACGGATGGCATGACAAGATTGACCACTTTGTCAAGGAGCATAAGAACTATAATATAGCTGAAAACCCAGGTATTAGCTTCTTTAACAATTGGAAAGTAAAAAAAGTTAAGAACAAATTCGGGATAGTTCACTTTTAGTGATATGTTTTTACGGTAATAACAGGTAACTAGCAGGTTAAAAGCAGGTTCAATGGCCAATTTAACAGGTAAAGGAGGATTTAAGAAGGGCGTTTCAGGCAACCCCAAAGGCCGCAAAATAACGCTAGACGGCACGGACCCATCAATATTAGTCCTTAATACTGGTAATGTCGTTAGGCAGTCCCCAAGAGTAGACCAGACTTTAAGAAAGACCAAGCCTTATATATTCTTCGGTAAAGACAACCTGTTCCCTCAGAAGCTTATAAGGATGTATGACAATGTCAACACGCACAGGCAGCAGATAAACAAGCTGGTTAGGCTTATCGCTGGTAAAGGATTTAGCTACGAAGGGACAGCAGCTACGCAGGCACAGGAGTTTGTAGAGACTGCAACAGGTGGCAATGTTAACAAGTGGCTTAAAAAGGTATCTTTTGATGACTATATGTTCAACGGGTTTTACCTTAATATCCTATATACCCGCGACGGTAAAATTGACAGATTCCCGCACCTTGATTTTACAACAGGGCGCTCTTCGCTAATAGACATAAAAACCAGAAAAGTACCTAGCTATTGGGTCAGTGCCGATTGGGTAAAGGCCACTAGAAGGAATAACTTCTCAGGGGAAAGAACAGAACTGTTTGAGCCTTTTCAGATACCGCGCTTTGACCCTTTGGCATTTAAAGACGCAGCAGCCAAGCCACACGGTCAGCTATGGCTGGTAGAAGACACTATCGGAAGCGCGGGTAAGCTGTATTATCCAGAACCAACGTACATGGGTGCTCTAACGTGGATAGATGTAGCTTCTAAATTGGCCGACTTTCACAAGAACAACCTAGATAATGGCATGGTTGGCAGTATGCACATCCATTTGTATGAGGACCTAAGCGACCCTGCAAAGCGTAGGAAGGTAGAAACGCGCCTAAATGAGAAGTACGGAGGGTCCAATAATGCAGGTAGTATTGTGCTTACATGGTCCACCACTTCAGGAAAGGAGCCAATTATGAACAGTCTACCTGTTAATAACTCTCACGAAATGGGTAAGTTATTAGACGATATTACCAACGCTGAGATATTAAAGGCTCATGACGTACCTAATATACTTGCTAATGTCGATACCCCTACTGGATTGGGAGGACAAGCGCCTGCAATACGCCACAACCTAAATATGTTACAAGCCACTACGATACAGGACTTTCAGGAGCGCATAACGGGGGCGGTAAATAAGATATTACGAATAAACGAAATAGACGCTGAGGTAAATATAATCGACCGTATGCCTGTTAACTTCTTAGTACAGGACGAGCGTTTACTGTTTGAGGTGCTAGGAAGAGAGCGATTTATGAAGGACTTTTTAAGGATAGAATTCACTGAACACGACGACGTAAAAACTGATATTGTTGACGATAACGAAAATGACGACTAAATGGCTTTAGAATTAGGTGTAAATGTAGCAGGTACAACAGATGAGAACGTTAAAGTTTCGGCTAATGATACTACTGCGTCCAAGCTAAAAGACAAACTACTTTCTGTTGATAAAACCATAAATGTTAAAGAAGAAAATGACGGTGGTTTTGAGCTGCTTAATATAGAGGTTCCAACCAAAACTATTACAGACGCTTCGCCTTCTCAGACGCTTAATATTAATACTACTCCTGTCGGCACGGATGCGGACACATCCGAAAAGATACTCGCTACCTATACACTACCTGGAAATACGCTTAATAAAACAGGTGACGGGCTTAGAATACTCGGTAAATTTAAGTTCGCTGCAACAGCAAATACCAAGACGTTTGCTTTTAAGATTGGCGCAACGGTGTTTTCCTTTACTGAAGCTGTTCAGGTTAACGACAAACGTTGTACTTTATGGTGGCAAATATGGAGAACAGGGGCCAGTGCATACACAGGATTTATACAAGTTGCTAACGGTGACGCAACTACTAAGGTTGTGGGGGTTGCTTTGGCAGACGACTTTGAAGGTGTCGACGACCTAACGGCAAACCAAGCCATAGTAATGACAGGAACAAACAGCGTAGCATCTGCAAATGACATTGAATTTATTGCCTGGACGGTACAAAAAATAAGCATACCATGAGAATAACAGCAGTAGGAACTAAGATAAAAGTAGTACGTGACGTAGACACTATTACGCTTTATGCTAAATCTGACCTGTCGGTACGCGCTAGGGCAGGCGATATTGAGCTATTAGAAACTGATTTGGTGGTTGAAACGTTTGATTTTTCAGGAGTAACAGACCCCTCAAGCGCTGATTTGGAAGCGCTACTTGACGCAATTAACACATTAATTACAACGTAATGGCCAGAATATTACTTATTACAGAAGACGAAGTAAAGGAATTTACCAACATTACGGCCAACGTTGATGTGTCTAAGTTCTGTCCTTATATCCCTATTGCCCAGGATAAGAAGATTAAAAACGCTATTGGTGAAAGTTGTTATAACGACCTTTTAGATGGTGTAGAAAACGACAACCTTACACCCGAAGAAGATACACTATTGGACGGCAACGGCAGACAGTTCTTAGGGGTACGACAAGCGCTTGCATGGTGGACGCTGTACTACGCATACCATAATTTGTATGCTAATATCACAGCTACAGGAATACATACAAAGGACGGTGAGCAAGATACGTCGGTTGATGAAAACATATATTCTATATTCAAAAGGGACGCATTAGTACAAGCTGAATATTACCTTGACCAGCTGATATGCTATATATGCGATAATTCAGCAGACTACCCATGCTTCAGAAATTCTGATTCATGCTGTGAAGAGAATATAAAAGACGGTTACGGGTCTAGCGGGATAGTGCTAGACGATTTTAGAAGAGACAGAGACAGGTGCCATAGGTGTAATTTGCCTCTTAGCTCTTGTTGTTGTAATAATTTTTGTTAATTAAATAAATTATGGCTAAACAATTTGACGGGGGAATACCCCAATTTGGACAAAAAGGATTTGACGTATTAAGTAGTGCAACAAGTCCTGGGACAGAAGAATATTATTGGATTACGTGCCTTGCAGACGCAACGGTAACAGTAACCAGTGACCAGGGGGACAACCTAACAACGCAGGCTATTCTTGCAGGCACTAGCTTTGCCGTTAGTGCAACAGTAGTTGAAGAAACAGCTGGCGGTGTAGTTATTGCTTATAGAAAATAACTATTTGTGCTTAACATAACGCAAAATGATACTGCAACCTGGTTTTTCACGTTGGAGAACTCTATTGTAAACGCTGCATATTTGTTGGTTGCTACCAATAAATGTACGGGCGCAGTAAAGTTTTTCAATGCTGCAAACCTTGCTGTCGATACCTGCGAAAACCTCGAATTCCTAATTACTGAGGTTGGCAACGGTGGAGTTGAAGACCTTGATACGGGAAAGGTGCGCTTAAATCCCTCTGGTGGGTGGACCGTAGACGTATATGAGCAGACAACAGCGTCTACTAATAAAGACCCTGCTAATGCTACGCTGTTAGGCAGTGACGATTTAAACGTATTTTCTGACGGTGTGTTTAAAACAAGCCCTACAGCGACTGTATGCCCCCCATGTAGTGACGCTGTTATTACTAATAGTGATGGGGTGAGTACTTTTAACGTAGCTTCTGGGGGCACGGGGGCGTGTGATATAGCTACGCCTGTTAATACATTAACGTGTCAACAGCTTAACGACGAACTTACGGACGCACAACGCCAATTAATACAGAAGGTAAGACCGTTACCAACAGGGCAAACTACCAGCTACGCAACAGGTGATGATGGTGACTTGGAACGGGGTAGGCTGGTAAACTTTACAACACTTAGCTGTAATAACCCTCACGGCAACACAAGACGATTTACACAGACCGACGGGAGCGCTGTGACAGTAGCTAATAATTTATTAATACAAGACCATGCTACTGGTCTGATGTGGGACCAAACCCCATTTACGGGTGACTGGCCAACGGTAATAGCTGCTATTTTGGTCAGCGCAAAAGGCGGATTTAGCTGGGTTCCGTGTAATATTAATGAAATGCTATCTATCGTGTTATGGGAGAACGGTGGTAACCCCGACCCATTAGACCACATACCACTATTTGAAGCAGTAGGTGGCGGGGTATTCATATGGGCCAGCACTACAGACGATATAACAAATACAAATGCGGAAATATTTATCAGTAATAACAGGATAACACGAACGGCAAAAACAACAGTAAGTAACAGCGTGCGAACATTCGCGTGCAGATATTTTTAAACTATGGCTAATATACTTAAGAAATATACAAAAACAGGAATAGTAACAATAGGTGATGACAACCGAGAACTGGACACACCCATCTTTGAGATTGTTAATATTGATATAAACACAGTATCAAAAAAACTAAGGGTAGATGTTTTGCACGAAGTAACGCAAGGCACTTTAACAAACAAGCACCAAAGGAGCTATGAGATGGATTTTAACTCCTTACCAGCAAGCGTAAAGACAACGGGCAAAGCGTTCTTAGATGCTATAGAAACAGAATTATTAAAACTCCCTCAATATACAGGGGCAACAGAAGTATAATGGCTGAAATAGTTGTAAAAATTGGAGATGCTGGAGCTGGTGCAGACCAGTATAAAGACGGTGATATTGTAGATGTGTTTAACAGCAACAGGGCGCTATTCCACCGTACACAGCATGTGTGTAACATGAAACGATTTCGTAATGGCTCCTATATAATATCTGGCAGCCCTACTGAAATAATGCTAAAAAACTCTATGCAGTACAAATTTGAAAGGGTAAGCAGGACTGAAGTTAAGCGTACTGATATTGTAGCCAGAACAACCGATACAATTACCTATGCAGACACAAACGTACATTTCCTAGCAAGAGCAGCAGACAATAAGTTCGCTACGTTCGGGAGCCTTAACAATGAAGTATATTATGACGGTAATTTTAATCTAACCCCTGCGGTAATAGGGGCAATCTGGGATAAATTAGAAGCTACTACAAGCGAAGTAAGAACAGATTATAACACATGGGTGTTCACAGACCGAATATTAAAGAGCTTTTTATGTATTTGTGTTGATGATTTTGACGACGCTGAGGCGGGTAGGTTATGCGAAGGTGAATATGATAAGCCCCTTATGACTGGTGGAGTTCTAACAAAGAACAGGCTTAGAACAGTAGCACGCAAAAACCGTGTAGATTGGAGGGCGTTAAACCTTGCAACTGAGTCAGATATTGAAGATAGAACAAAGATTGTAGATGTAAGGAACAGACAGCAAGTTTTGGCTGATATTAAAATAACTAAGTAATGGCAACAGTAAATTCCAGCGTAGGAACAGCAGGTAGGGATTATCCAACCCTCACATTATTTGAAGCAGATTTAGGCGGTGCGGCTGGTGGTGCTGGCGATGATGCAATAGCCATGATATTTAATGATAGTGTTTATGATGAGGAAACAGTATTTAGTGACAATGGCGCAAGCAACCCAGATAGTATAAAATTAACAGTGCCTACTTCTGAGCGCCATAACGGTACTGCTGGTAATGGTGCGCGTATTGTACGTGTTGCAGCACCCGTAACGGCTATGGTTCTAAATTTAATAGCCAAGACTCCTATCACAGTAGAATGGTTAGAAATCGATGCTGGTGATTTAGGGACGTTGCTAATTGGTGACACTTCCGATACCGATACAGTATTACAAGGCATTATAGGACATAATACCGAAGGCTTAATTGGGGGTACGCAGGTTGCAATAAATGGTTCTGGTTCGCGTATGCAGAACTGTATCTTTTACCACTTAGACGAAACCCAAAATGTTGTTAATGCTCAGTCTGTTCATTGTACTGGCGGGGCAAGTGCTTATAATACCGTGATATTTAGCTGTACTAATGCAGGAACGAAGGTGCAGGATAACTTTGTTAACGGCGATGTAGCGGGTGCAGAATATAAGAATGTAATAAGCATGGATGCTGAAGGGGTTGATTATACTGTAGCCGTACCAGTGAACGCTACAGCAAACAATAATATGAGTAGTGACGTAAGCGCACCGGGCGCTGCCAGCTTAACAAGTGAAACGGCCTCGGATGAATTTGACAATGTTGGTGTAGGCACTGAAAACCTACATTTAAAAACGGGTGCTAATGCTATCGATGCGGGTGCCGATTTAGGGACAACACCAGCAGGTGTTGAAATAGATATTGATGGTGGTGATAGGGACGCAGCAGCAGTAGTATGGGATATGGGGGCTGATGAATTTGGCCTACCTGCACCAACAGCAGGAGGCATAAATAGTAAAAAAATGGGATTAGGACTAGGCTTAGGATTATGAAACTAGATTTATATAGATATTCTGCTGGCAAAGAGGATACGATAGGACTCATGTTTATTGATTGCAATTTCGAGTGCTATACCCTGGAGGATGAGTACAGGAGCGTCAAGGTAAAAGGAGAAACACGTATCCCTGCTGGTACCTATACTGTTAAATTCCGTGAGGTAGTAACGGGGAAGACCACACGATATAAAAACAAGTTCCCTTGGTTTACGTGGCACTTAGAATTACAGGATGTCCCCGATTTTAAGTACATCTATATTCATATAGGTAATGACGACGATGACACCGAGGGATGCATTTTGGTAGGTGACGGGGTATCAAACAGAACTATTACCAGCAGCACACAAGCGTTTGAGAGGTTCTATAAGAAGGTGCAAAAGGAATTACACGAAGGCAGAACAGTAACAATCACAGTTAGGGACGCAGGACAATGGACATTATGACAAGACTACTAACATATATATGGGAGCAAAAATCAATAGCTGTAACTGCTGTTCTAACCACTTTTGCATGGACAAGTGAGTGGCTTGATGCCTTTGATAGGATTTTAAGCATTGGTATTAAGTTCGGGACACTTATTGCTATAGTTGTTTTGATTATATATAGACTATTAAAAATAAATAAACTAAATAAGGATGAAAAAGTTTGATTCTAAACGATTTACAATAGTTATTGGCGCTTGCGGTGTGCTCAGTTTTATGGGTATATGGTCCGTACTAAAGGGCATGGAGGGATTAGGCGCAGCCGTTGTTGTTATTCTCGGTCAAATAATCGTTTGGTATCTTGAGAAGGAAAGCAAAAAACCAAGTGCTAAAAAATAAATATGTCATAGGCTTTGTCTTTGGTGTTGCAATTTGTTTAACGGGTTATTTTTTAAACAGGTCTAGAGATGTGGGGGGAGAAACCACAAGCAACACCATTGACAGCCTTAATAGGACTAGGGATAGTTTAATTGCTTATATTTTTCGCTCTCAGTTTGATCTAATGCTCTCTGAGCAGCGCAATGATTCATTAAAGGAAAGTTATGACAAAGACATCGAACGTGCGAGAGAGAGCTTTAAAATACGTTACAGGACTATTTATGTTCATGACACTATCACTGTCAGCTATATGTTCGACTACTACAGGGGTGCGGGTGCTGACACTAGTGCAGGACGGTGATACGTTAAACCTAATAGAAGAGCGGCACTTGGATAGTTTAGCGGTTTCTTATGAACAAGCTATACGTAACTTAGAATCTCGGGTAACTGAGTACGCTATACAGGTGGATATACACAGGGGCAACGCTACCAGATACGAGCAGATAGCTGCTAATGACAGCAGGATAGTAGCCTTACAGACGGGTATGATTGCAGAGTTACATAGCAAGGTAAAGAGGATGAAGTTCAAGGCTGTTATGGGAACGGCTTTGGGGTTTGCTATTGGTGTGTTATTAGTTAAGTAGATGTGTCATTGCCCGACATCAAAACACCAGCTTAAAAACTTGACAAGACACACGAAAGCCATTGTTCCGACATTAAGAAGCATCCCGACCATATAAGCATATATCCAAGTATGTTCTGTCATCAAAACCATTAGCAATAATGGAAACATATGTGATACAATTAAAATACCAACGATTGTTTTAAATATTTTTAATCCCATAATCTAAGTTTTAATTGTGATTTAAATCATATATATAAATATATTTCCCTTTAGTATTAATATATTCAGCATTTCCAACATCTAACGCCTCTTTAATTTCTTTTGCAAAAGGTTTTAATTTCCCGTTATAAGTGGTTCGTACTGTTTTATCGTGATATAACCTACCGTTGTAATTAATTACTTTGCCCGCTACTGTTTGTCCTAATAATGTGAAATTGCTCGCTTGGTAAATAATCCCCTTATGGTTATATGTTGCATCGGCATAACTAATCACTTTCTTAATTTTAGTATAACGCTTTAACCAGCGCAAAGTATGTCCTATAAAATAACTTTCTGTATTTTTTGGTGTTTCATCTATACAACAAAGCCTTCTTAACTCTATTAAATAATTTTCTTTTTCTACATATTTTTTCCAAACATCTTTCATTGCTATTCTACCATAAATCATAGCACCAATCATTTTGCCATTTTCATCATTAAGCCTAAAACAATAATCACTTATTATACCATTTACATTTTTTGAATAATGCCATTTCACAATAAATGCAGCAATATTACGGCGCAAACAATGTTCAACAGTATAACTTTTAACTATTCCCATAATATATTTAAGTTTTAATTAACCTCTCTTATATCTGTTCATACTACAATAATAGGTATAATTAACCACATATACAAATAAAGTATTAAAATAATTACATAAAGTGTAGGATATATCAAACATTAGTTGTATGTTTACATCATAACAAAAACGAAACAAAATGGAAATACTAAACAGACCAACGATAGACGAGCTAACACATTTAGAAGATAGAATGGAAGATGTGGACTATTTCGATGCAGACGAACAGATATTGATATTCACCTCTGGCATGAATAAAGACTATATATGTCCTGCTACTAAGATAGAGATTATTAAGAGTGAGTGCGGAGACGCATGGGAGGACATCCAGGAGGCGGTATCTATAGCGCTAGGTGGTAAGAGTGGCAGTGGTGAGTACGGTAGAGAGATGAGAGCTGAATACTTGGAGCCTTATGTAACCAACTTTGAATTAACCACTACAGACTATACCTGCTATGCTCTTAACAATAAAGACCAGTGGGAATACAACGAATTATAAAATCAAGTAACTATGAATTATAATAGAATCGACGAAGTAATTAAAAAAAAGGACATGAAAATTAATCGTGTCATGTCCGAGTACCTACGACTTTCTGGCAAAAAGCTAGATAGAAGAAGGTTAAAAGCGATTAGGGATAATGACGCGCAGCCCTACCTTGATGAAATAGCGACATTCGCTGAGTTGCTAGGGGTGCAATATCATGAACTATTAAGTTTAAACAAAGTAAAAACAGAATCATGAAAGGAACAATAATTAAAAAAGAAGATTCAGGAGAATCGTATCAAGGTAAGACAATGTTTTTCTGTACAGTAACTCCTGATGGAGCAACAGAATCATTGGAGGGTGTAACATATCAAGATGCGTGGAATGTGGGGGATGAGATAGAATTTGAGGCGCATGAAAACAAACGTCATGGCATCACCTTCAAGAAGCCTCAAACGGGTGAGTGGGGTGGTAATCGTAGCAACTCGGCTGTAGATAAGTATGAGGCCAAGAAGGCAGGCGAAACAGATGAGAGGGAAACCAGAGCAGAAAGGCAGGAAAGACAACTAAGCATTATCAGGCAGTCCAGCTTAAAGGTAGCTACTGATATTATATTATCTGCACGTGAAAGTCAGGATACATCAGAAATTACTTGGAACGAAGTTAAAAAGTTAACTAAAGAGATTGAATCATTCGTAAAAGAAGTATAATTATGGAAATAGCAATATTTTTAAAAGACGGTAACAAACAGTTAATACTAACTCCCGAAACAGAAGGGGAAAAAGAAGTATTAGAGCATTTCAAAGAAGGGGAAGAAAAAGCCACTATAAAATTAGGGCACTTTTATTATTGTCAAGGTGGTTTTTATACGCAAAATTCAGAAAAAAATGATTTAATTATTCTATTAGAACCTAAAACTAAATAACTATGGGACTATCTAAACAGCAGTTTATGAACAGCAACGAAGGCAAGCAAACACCCAGAGACTTTACGGAGGATTCAGAACCATGTACAGAGGACAGAAAATGGCAGATAGAGCAGAAACTAGAAGAGGCTAGGCATGAGTTAGACGGGTGGTATGATGACATTAAACGTAGGTTGTGGCTCTGTCAACATGCTAGTGAAGCTCATGAGATTATGGAGGAGATTAAGCAGTGGGTAGATACCTCTAGCTGGATGCGACAAAAGGACATACAACCGAGAGTAGATAACAGTGTAAACAGAAAGAACACATAAAAAACTATATTAATTATGGCTAGCAATAGATTATACATAGGGAATACAGAAACAAAGGAATATTTCATGATTGCCAAAAGTTCTTTTGTGTGCGATAGCGGTTGGGTTAGTGGATACCACGATGAATTGTTTTTTGAATACATCGGCAATGATGATTTTATGAGTGAAACATTCCCCAACGGTAAGACCAACTTGGTATTCTTTACAGAAGATAATAGCGAATTAGAAAAAGATTTTATAACCAATGGTAAACGAATAGACAACACATGAAAAACTATATATACTTAGACGGCAAGAAAATAGAGCTATCCGAGGAGACAGCTAAGAACCTTGCAAATGAGGTTAATAAGGAAATAGAATTGTTTCCAGAGCTAAAAGACAAAAATAAATATTGGTATATCTTGAGTAGTGGTGAAATAGATGATGATTATTGGTCTAATAGCTATGGCGAGAGTTGTATTTCTAATTTCGGTAATGCCTTCAATACAAGAGAAGAAGCACAAAAGGAAGCTGACCGCATATTAATGCACCGTAAGCTGGCTGCTTATGCTAAGATTAAGAACGGTGCTTGGGAGCCTGATTGGAGTAATGATTTTCAAAGTAAATATTGTATCTCTTATGATAATGAGGATAATGAATTTAATATAGATATGGGTCTCTGTCACCAGATTATTAATCAGGTATATTTCAAAGAACGAGAACACGCACAAGACGCAATAGAATATTTCGGTGATGAACTAAAAGCATTATTATAATCATGAAAGACGAACTAATTAATCTAGGGATAGCACTATTGTGTGGCCTAATATTGGGCATAACATTTGTATTATTACTACACGCATTATGAGACAACAAACACAAAAGGAGCAAATCACAATACATTTAATGGGTGGACGCACTGTAACGCCTTTAGAAGCGCTTAATTTATATGGATGCTTCAGGCTTGCAGCGGTAATACACACGCTTAGAAACGAGGGTATGAACATTAAGACGCACGATATGACGATTAATGATAAGACCTTTGCTAAGTATGAATTAATAATGAAAGCACAAACGGAATTATTTTAACTAAAAACTATAAATTATGAAAGAAGTCGAATCACATGTGAAAATATATTTTTCTAGCGATTATAGTGCATTCAAACATGTCACAGGTAACCGTGATATTAAAGACAGTAAGATTAAAAAATTAATAAGAGCCATAAAGGCAGGCCATGATTATTTACCCCAATGTCCAATATTGGTTGATGAGGATTATAATATTATAGATGGGCAACATAGATTTTATCTATGCAAACAGTTAAAGGTGCCAATTCACTATATTAAAATTAAGAAGGGAGGAATAAAAGAGATTACTATATTAAATAGTAATAATGATAGTTGGTCTAACAACGATTTTCTTAATTGTTATTGTGATATGCAAATTGAGGACTATAAAAATCTACACGATTTCCAACTTAGCAATCATAAGTTTGGTATATCAATGTGTGTTGCTCTTTTGTATCAAGGTAATAGTACTCGTGGTGGTGTTACAATTACTATATTTCGAGATGGTTTATTTAAAATTCGTTACCTAGAAAAAGCAAAATTGATAGTACAAATGTGTTGTGATTATCAGGGATATATTGATTTTCCTTTTCGTGCTGAATTTGTTGATGCATTACTAAAGGCTATGGGAAGCGGTAAATATGACCACGAAGAAATGAAAGAACAATTAAAATTACATTACAAGGGTGATGAGAGATTGCAAGGCAAAGGGTGGAAAGAATACATTGTTAAGCTGGAAGAGATTCTTAATTTTCACAAGAAGACAAGAAAAGTATTTGTTAAACATTGAATAATATTTAGTATATTGCAGTATGCTTTGGTTGGAAAGCATCAAAGATTTTGGGGGTGTACACCACCCCATATAAACCCTTTGATGAATGCTAACCAACCTTAGCAGGATTCAAGGGGTTTTTTAATTTATGGACAACAAGACAAAAGGATATATTAAAGCGTATCGCAGCCTGATAGATAAGGGATATTATAATAAAAGTCAGTACGTACACCTGTGGATTCATCTATTATTTTTAGCAAATCATGCACCAAAAGAATTTATGTTTAACGGAAAATCAGAAAACTTAAAGCCTGGACAACTTATTACAGGAAGAAAAAAATTAAGCATGGTGACGGGCATAAAACCGACAACTATTGAAAGGATACTAAAAGTGTTTGAAAATGAACAACAAATTGGACAACAAAAAACAAACAAATACCGAGTAATAACAATACTTTCGTGGGATAAGTACCAAATATCGGACAACAAAATGGACACCAAACGGACATCTAACGGACAACAAACGGACACAAACAATAATGATAATAATGAAGAAGAAGTATATAAGGGCTTTATAAACCAGTTTAACAAAGTAACAGGAAAGAAGTTCAAAGAGAGTCCAAAGACGGAAGGACAGTTCAACGCTAGAATTGCACAGGGGTTTACGCTCGATGACTTAATAACCGCTACCAAGAATTGTTTCGCATCCGACCACCACCAAAAGAACAGGCAATACTTAACACCCGAATTTATAACAAGACAAGATAAGCTAGAAATGTATTTAACAGATAATAACTCACAACCAACCAAGCTACAATTTATATGAGACTAACAGAGATACAGGATGAAATGGACTATTTACGGGAGCATGGTTATAATCGTGGTTTGTACCCAGGCTTTGATTCACTTTACGACATTACATCCCTTTTGATTGGTTACCCACTGTTTATAGCAGGCAGTCCAGGGGCAGGGAAAACAGAATTTGCTATGGAAATGTGCATGGTAATGGCCGACATTTACGGTATGCACGGCGCAATATACATGGGAGAAACAGGGGACGATTATGATGTTTATGGTGAGATATGCAGTAAATATAAAGGTAAGCCGTATCTAAAACTTAAAGCCAGTGGTGAAATAAACGAGTACGCTATGAGTGATGTTGAAAGATATGAGGCTGAAACGTGGACAGATGAGCATTTTAATGTTGTTGAGGATAACCATAAAGACTTTAAAAATGGACTAACGGCAACGGATTTTATGAGCATATAAAGCGTATTGAAGATGAGCGCGGGTATCATATAGATTTTACGCTTATTGACCCCTTCAATTACCTTAGTAGGGACGATGTTCCTACTGACAGGGATGATTTGTACCTCTCCCATGTGTTAAAAGGTACCATTAAAGATGGTCGTATAAATAAAAGGATTAACATGATTATCAACCATGTAACAAAGATTGCGCCAATAGTGGATAAGGCAACGGGGCAAAGATATATCCCCCCTGCATTGCCACAAGAATGGGCTAATGGTCAGGTTTGGCATAGAATGTCTTATACGATGCTTTATTCTTTTCTGCCGCCTCGTTGGCTATTAAACGAAAATGGAGAACCAATACACAAAGAAAATGAAAGTATTATAAGCAACCAGAAACCAAAGCCAAAGGGCTCAGGTAAGTTTGGCGAGGCATCACTATTTTGGGATTGGAAGTCCAATAGATATTACGAGGAAGACAATATGGGTAATAAGCAATATGCACGAAAACATAACACACATGAACTTTGAATTTGAGGTATTAGAACGCAATCGGGTGCTTAATAAGTTCTGTTATGTATGGTCACAAATGAGCCTGAAAGCCGACAGTGTAACAGACGAAAAGCTAAAAGCTGAGATTGAAAAGAAGGTAGAAATCCTTATGGAGACAGCAACATATATAAGTTATCTTGGTCAGTCATTACACACAGAACAGAAAGCACGCCAAAAAGCTGAATATTTAGCAGCCGTATCACAGGACAAGGTTGATGGATTGGAAAAGGAAAACATAAACTTAAAAAGAAATATCAATGGATGCATATAGCAAAAAGGTATTAGATTGGATTATGAAATCAGAGTCAGATGTGTATTACATCGAGAAGTTAGTACATCCAGACAACAGGGATAAATTTATTGAGGCTATTCGTAATATTATGGCTAATAATTTGGACTTCAAGAATAACTTTGAAATAGATTTTGGCAATGATTTCACTAGATTCAGGATAATACACATTACAGGATTTAAGACAAAGATTACAGGACGTAACCAAACCGAGGGAAACGATAATGTCATATAGCAAAGAGGATAATTTACAAATGGTGTGCATGCGGTACTTAGGATATGCCTATCCTAAAATACTAGCTATCCATGTTGCCAACGAAAGGAAAACAAGCCTGCAACACGGTGCAAAGCTTAAGAAAATGGGTGTTCGCGCTGGCGTTCCTGACATACTTATATTCAAGAAAAAAGGCGCTTTGTGTGGTTGCGCTATTGAGCTAAAGATAAAGCCTAACAAACCAACGCCAAAACAGACAGAATTTTTAAATGACTTGGAGACCGAATATTGGATAACGCGCGTTTGTTATTCATTCGATGAATTTGAAGAGGTCGTAAATGACTATTTAAAAACAGAAAAAAAAGCATGACTTTTCGACGACACAAGACGTACTTTACCCAAAGTTCATTTGGAGCGTGCACTTTGAACGGTCAAGGGGGCACAAAAGGCAAAGTTGAGAGGCATGCCCTGAAACGCACTGTTTATAGGTGTTTCAAGGGGGGTTTTGAAAACACTGAACAATTTTAACTAAAGTTTTGCAAAATGAAAAAAGTAAAAAGTCTCTGGAAAATTTTTAGCAAAGTTTTCTATTTTCAAAAACAGAAAAACTTCTGTCATAAATACCACGATATAATTTTATTCACAGCGCTAATAATAGCGGCAGTATTTGTTAAATAACCAAAAGATGAACGCAATATTAAAAAAGTTAATTTTATTTCTTATGAATATGTTGCCAGACAAAGACCCATTATCAATGAGGCATACAATGTTATTGGGAGCAGAATTTGAGAGAGACCGTATAAAAGCAGGCATTTACGCAATCCCTTTTCAAAAAAACTCAACAGAATTAGAAAGGAGAATTATTGAACTAATCAACAAAGAATCATGAACCACCTAACAAGATACGGAAAGGCCAAAAAGCAGAAAGACGGTAAATACGTCTTTGAATTTAATGACAAAAAGTTCTTTCAGGAAGCCTTTTCTGAGACGCTGGGAAGGGGCAGAGAAGAGGTAAGCATCGAGCTAGAAATTACCGAAGAGCAGTTTAGCAAGACTAACGAGCAGCTTAAATATTGGAAGGGTCCATTGCTAGAAGTAGCTTACATCGGCTATAGGGGCTTAGGCTATAAGCTAAGCGGCAAAGATGATGCTGAGTATATCCTAAAGTCCGCATTCTGGTTTAAACACGTATCATCAGAGGAGAAAGACAGCATTATTAGAATACCCAAAAGCCTAAAGAACATCTCAAAGCAGGAATTTACCCAGCTGATAGATAATGCCAGGGATTTTATTAACGAGGAATTAGGGGTATATCTCATGAGTCCAGAAGAGTGGCAGGAGCAATTAATTGATAAAGAAACGGGGGAAATATTATGAACTGTGAATCGTTAAATATTCTGGTAGGTATTTTGTTGTTAGAAATATGTTGTATTGTGATAATGGTATGCGGTTATATGGTTATACTTCTAATAGATTTTATAGGAACATATATAGCACCAAAAAACATTAGAATTCGTAACAGACATAGGAAGAGATTGGGATTATCAAAGCTAAAAGAATGGGATTAATTTTGTAAATTGCAGACTAATGTCTATTGAACAGCGCTTATTTGACTTCTTAAATACCTACTGGACCCACAATTCAGTAACCCACCCTGAGCACCTAAAAGAAGCTGTCAATATCTACAATGAATATTACCACGATAACCACCAAGAACACGGTTTGCCGAAGCGTAACAGGATTAAAGAAAGTTGCGCCTCATGTGGGACATTACCGACCCTTCTAAACGGCTTAAAAAACCTTGTCAGTAAGAAGCTGTTGCAATCAGCAATAACAGACGGGCAGACGTATTTGGATAGGATAGACACTTGCAGGAAATGTGAGTATTTCAATGCTACAACGACGCAGTGTAACGAGTGCGGGTGCTTCTTACATCTAAAAGCGCCACTAAAAAAGCAAGATTGTCCACACCCAGATGGGTCTAAATGGAGTAAATTATGAATGACCAAGTAAAGGAATTGAAAACATTAATCCAGATGGTTATTGACGAAAAGGAATCAGTAATAGTTATGAATCAATTAAGCAGAGTTGAAGCAGATTATATAGATGGTTTCTGTGGAGTAATGAGTATATTATTAAATGCTAAAAGGTCAAGTGATATGTTGGCTAAAAAGCTAAATCAAGCTAAGTGAAAATCTTCATAACAGGCGTAGCACGCTCAGGAACGACATTGCTAGCAAGGCTCATGAACGCCTTTGAGGGGGTATATGTCATAAACGAGGAAGTTAGTTTGGAGGACTTCTGTAATTACGATATTAAAGGGCTTGAAAAGTTCGATAATGAAAAGACAATATTGGTAGGAAAGCGCTCAGAAGGTACTATATTTAGTCATAGGATAAGCAAGCAGGAGAAAGAAAAGCAGCTTAAACTGATTAAGGATAACGACATCAAGATATTAAACATTGTCAGAAACGGCTTTGACGTAGTGGATAGCCAATACAAAGCATGGGGTATCAATGACCCTTTAGAATGGTTAGGATGTATCAAGGAAGCAGTAACCTACGGCGTGGGTGCTTTAAAATACCAAGAATTAATAGGTACACCTAAGAAGACACAGGATAGAGTGATAAAAAATTTAGGGCTTAAAAAACAGCACAACTTCTCGGACTATCCTTATTTCGTACCTGAAAACTGCTTTGCTTCAAATTATAAAGAGTACGGACTTAGAAAGCTAAAAAAAGTCACACATACCGAAAGGATATTTAATGAATGTGATGGACTTGACAGGTTTCAATTTATTTATTATAATCACATTAACGGATTCAAAGAATAATGCCTAAAAGCAAACTAAGAAACAACAGAAAGAAAGCATTTTACCAGACGGTAGAAACTTCAAAAGCTGTATTGTTACCGCCTGCAATAAAGAAAGACGGAACAGTAATGCGTAAAGAAATGCTAATATCAAGACCATTGTACAAAGGAATATATCACATGCCATGAAACAACCTCTCACATACGAATTATATCAGGAATATACAATGCTAATGGAAAAGAAATATGGTAAACTATGGCTTGGGGGCTCAAAGGAATTTAAAGAGTTCTTAGATAGTAAGGGGATAAAATACAAGAAATGGTGGAAAATGAGTTAAGTATAGATTTATTGCAAAATGCAATAGGAAGCAATGGCATTTAAAAAAGGTATATCTGGTAACCCAAATGGTAAGGAAGTAGGGACACTGAACAAGATGACAGTGATACAAAAGGAACGCTTACAGATGTTCTTTGAACACAACTTTCCTAAGGTACAGGCTAACTATGACCAGTTAGACGCTAAAGACCAGCTTACATTTATGCTATCTATATTAGAATACTTCATGCCTAAGATGGCTAGGATAGAGATAACAGATACAGAAGGCAAGAACCCATTTGATAATATAAAGGTAACCTTCGTAGATGGAACTAAAGGGAAGTAATATATTTAAGCTTAACCACTATGCCACCGAAGACACGGTAGTAAATCAAGGGGGTACATCTAGCACCAAGACAGACAGCATACTAAGAACACTCATTCTAAAGGCCACACAAGAGCAGGGAGTGCTTATCTCGGTAGTAAGTGAATCATTACCCCATTTAAAGCGTGGTGCCCTTAGAGACTTCCTAAACATCCTTAAAAGCGAAGGAGCGTATGATGAGAACAACTACAACAAGACGGACAGGATTATTAAGTTTGGGAAGAGTGAAATTGAGTTTTTCAGCGCAGACATGCCCGATAAGCTTAGGGGTGCCAGGCGTGACTACCTGTTTATTAACGAGTGTAATAATATCAGTTACGATGCGTTCACGCAGCTTGAGACAAGGACACGCAAGCAGGTCTTTCTTGATTACAACCCTACAGCGTCGTTTTGGTGCCACACGCATGTATTACCCCGCGCAAATGTTAAGTACATTACGTCAACTTATAAGGATAATCCCTTTCTTGATGAGAAGGTAATATCCCGTATAGAGCTTAGAAAGAACGACGCTAATTGGTGGCGCGTATATGGCTTAGGCCAGGTAGGTATGACAGAGGGCGTTATATTCCCTAATATAAACATAGTAGATGAGATACCCACCGAATATAATTGGCTGTGCTACGGCTTAGACTTCGGCTTTACTAATGACCCTACAGCCTTAATAGCTGTGTATAAGGTAGGGGACGATATTTATCTTGACCAGATAATATATGAGACAGGGCTTACTAACAGCGATATTAACGCTAAGGTGACGACTCTGGACATCCCCGAATGCATAGCTGACAGCGCTGAGCCTAAGAGCATAGAGGACCTGGCACGTATGGGCTGGAATGTGCTACCTGCTAAGAAGGGTAAGGATAGTATTAACAGCGGTATTGACCTTATGAAGCGGTATAAAATCAACATTACTAAACGCTCTGTAGACCTGATAAAAGAGTTCAGGAACTACCAGTGGAAGCAGGATAGGGACGGGGAGTATATCAACCAGCCTATTGACTACTTCAATCACGGTATTGACGCTGTTAGATATGTGGCGTTGCTGAAGATGGGTGTTGAGCAAAAGAGTTGGATAGACGATATGTATTGATTATCTTAGTGTTGACAATATTGTCATACCATGAAAACTAATGAAGATGGTAACATACTACAACAAGACAGATATGGTTCTATTTGGAAACTATCTGTTATCTGAAAAGCGAAGAGAGCTATACAAATCTCACCCCGAACTAGGTGATACTAATCTGGAAGAGAGGCTTTCTAATGTTGGTCATTGGGACTTTGCAAACTGGAAGGAAAACCAGGGAACGAAAGATGACCCAGCAATATCTGAGATAATTCGAGATAATTAATTTTTGTTATGTCAATAATATTTTGTTACTTTGTTATTAGTGTGTACCAATAATACAACTGTATTTCATCAGAAAGAGCCTCGTTAATTCGGGGCTTTTTTTGTTGGGATAATTGTAGTATATTTGCACTATGAAACTCAGGAGTTTAATTGTTCCTTCCTTCGGTATACACTATCCCGTAAAAAAAACAAGTTTAGAACCTACGAACATTCCCGCTATTCCAGGCACTGACTACGCCCGCAACTTGGAGCATGATACATTATTAACAGGGAATGTGGCGCTTCATGCAGGGCTTTTAGGTTTCTGAACTGATTTAGCTTGGTGTTCAATAAAGGCTAAATAAATGGTATTGACTTAATATCATGCAGAGGGCGGGTTATGTAAACAATACAAATAATTCGTATATTGCACTGCGATACCCTAATAACACGGTCAGGTACTTGGCGGTCTTGGCGAGGTCGGGAGGTAGATAAATCCATTACAATATGGGACTACCGTAACCTTGGGAACCCGTGGGGATGACTGACGAGTCTTAGTCGCAAATTATGGCTAAAGTAGATAGAAGCAGACTACCACCCGAAAAAGGTGCAATGATGGGCGACACATATGCTTCTATTTTATTTTGTATATTGCACCATGATTGAAATAACAATCGGTAAGACAAAATACTCCCTTCCTGCCTTTAAAGAGATTAGCGTTAAGCAATTCAGAGATATTACCAACCTACCCAAGAAGTCTACAGACATAGAATTAGTAGCGAAGCTGGCCAGTATCCCAATGAAGGTACTAAAGACTGTTAACAGGGACGAGTTCGCTTACTTCGTGCAGCAGATACCAAGCTACTTAACCGAGTATGGCGACCTTAAAAAGGCTAAAAAATACCTCAAAGAATTTGAGTTTAATAAGATTACTTATACAGTACCTAAGGATATAGGCAAATGCACTGTTGCACAGTGGTTTGACTTCAACCAATTCCTATCAGATAACGCTGATAATAAAGACGAGTTTATATTATACCCCAGGATAGTAGCTATATACTGCCAACAAAAGGGTAAGGACACTAAGGACTATAACGGTCCTGAGGCTATCAAGGTGGCAGAGAGCTTTGACGATATGCCATTTGTCACAGCATTTAAAATAGTTGGTTTTTTTTTGAGAACAGACAAGCAATTTTCAAACAGTTTGAATCTCTATTTTCAAAGGAAAATGACCAAGACGAAGGCCAAGCAATGAAGGCAGAACTGACAAGCAAGTGGGGTAGCCAACTGACGATATTATCGCTGGCAGAAGACAGGGCTGTTATTGAGGCTATGTACGGTAAACAAGAATCTATAGTCGATTATATAGCCTATGAGATTTTGCAGTATTTAAGTATTAAGCAGGACAGGGGAGACTACCTTGAGAGGCTTAGAAATGTTAAACTAAATAAAAAATAATGACAACAGAAATACAATTTGCATTTATGCGTGAGAATATTGTTATAGATTTATCCGCTGAGGTATTGTTTCGTAATGATGACAGTAATTGGAATGCACGCATAGTATTGTTAAAAGAACTTGAAAAGGAAATAAAAACGCTTGGTGGAAAGTTGCATAATATTGTAGACAAATCAGGTATGACAAATTTGAGTATACCGACACAAATAATTAAAAATAAATAATGGACTTAGACGTATTACAGGGATTGTTAAAGACAATCATAGAAGACCATAAAGCGGATATACGCTTCTTTACGGGACTGAAAAAAGACTTTGACAATTCCCACAACAAGAAATATCCTGCTATTATTGTTAACCCTGTCACTGATAACTTTGATGTAGGGACGCAAACTAATAGCAACAGCATAGTAGATACATGGAATATAGAGATGCAAATTCATGTGTTGATACCTGTTGACAGGTCAGCAGATAATGTTAATGCCGTTCTAAATAGCACTAACCTGATATTAAAGCAGATAATAAACAGGTTTCTTATACGCTACGGGCAGGAAGAAAGGGACTTTACTTTCAACAATAAGGTGCAGCGCATTAATTTTAAGGCTGCTACGGTATCGGTACTAACAAGTACCATTGACGAGGTGCCTAATAATACTATAGGGTGGACGGCCACGCTAAGCATATTAGATGAAGACCCATCTGATGCGTGCTGTGACGATGGGGTATTTAATACTGTATTACCAACATCATGAACGGTTACGATAGATTAATTGATTACCTATTTAAGAAGCGCAAGCTTAAGCAGGAAAAATGTTTTGATGTTTATCTGTATGATAACAAGCCAACAGCGATGGGAATGACGTGTGAGCACTATCGGACCAAGATGATGTATGTATTATTTCATTTAAACTAAATCATGGGAAGATTATATTTTTATACTTATACGTCAGGGATATTCTACTTAGGAATCGAAATAGAATGGTACAATGTTGGCGAAAAATCTATAAACATAATGTTGGGATTTTGGTCAATACACTATGAGATAGATAATCTTTCGATACAACAAAAAAAAGAATTAAAACGATTAACAAAACAGTTAAAAAATGAAACAATTTAAAGAACTATTAAAGCTATTTGCTAACGTAACGCTCCCTTACTTTTGGGGTGCATCGTTCGTTGTATTCGGATTAATCGCTACATGGACAACATGGGAGAAGGCTGTGTGGCTGGCTGTCGCTTCCTTCTGTATGGGGCTTGGTCAGATTATTTATTACTTTACTCTTGATTCAAAGGAGAAGATTCAAGCGGGCTGGAAGCCAACTGTATTTATCCTTATGGCTATCGGTGTAGTGGCAATGCTTTACCTTGCTAAATACATAGGAACTTATTAATGGCACCAATAGCGCCAATAACATATGACCCATATTCTTACTACCCACAATGTAATGTTGATGGGTGTGATGGTGTTTCATGTAATGGTGGTGGGTGTTGGCGTGAAACTGGATATTGGAGTGTTTGCCCTGAACACTCACAAATGTATAGAGATGGTGAGACACAACCAAAGATGAAGCAATCCGCTATTGATAAAGAAAATTCACGAGACGAAAACGGATATTTAACTACATAATGGCTCAATTCACACAGCTTACTAACGTACTGAGGGGCAGCGGCTTTTCACTTATCAACAATATTAAGGAAGAGCTGACTAACCAAGATAAGGTTGCGTCAGGTAAGTTGCGTAATACTATGAGGTTTGAGATACAGGATTCAGGCACCCTTATAACCCTGATTTTCAAGGCTCAGGACTACTGGGTAAACGTCGATAAAGGACGTAGGAAAGGCGCGAAATTCCCAAAGGTTAATAAAATAAAAAGTTGGATAAAACAAAAAGGCTTATCTTTAGGTGGTAAAAGTTTAAACAGCGTAACATTTGCAATAGGAAAAAGTATATCTGACTTCGGTATTAAGCCGACAAATATATACACCAATGCAACTAACGAATACGTAAAAGGCTTATTAAAGATAATAGCAACGTCTGGTTTGCCAGATGTTCAAAAGCAATCAAGAGAAATTTTAAGACAATTATCAACCACTAAAGTAGAATTTAGAAAATAATTATAAATGGCAACAGGAACATTAACAATAGCAACAACAGCAACATTAACTATCGGGAAAACTGAGTACAACCTCAGTAAATCCCATGATGTTGTGAACGTAACAAATTCAGTGAATAGGCTGGTAACAGTACCGTTTGCAAGTCAAGTTGATTTGCTTACAATAGCGGCTTCGGTGGGAGCAGGGCAGCTTACCAAGATTGACGCGGTATACATAATTAATCAAGATGCTGTGAACTTTGTAAGGATTAGATTTGAGGACACAGGAGCACACACCTATGACGTTAAATTAAAGGCTGGCGAATCGCATTTGATTTGGTCAGTAGATACTAACGTCAGTGAAACGGGGGTTGCATTTGCAGCGTTCTCAAGCATAGACACAATAGCGGCACAAGCAGATACAGCCGATGTTGACGTTGAATTCTTAGCAGTAGAAATTTAATACTTATGGCAGTAACGCTGATAAGTAGACCAGACGGTTTTTCTTCGGCATACGTGCCCGTAGAATATACCTTCACATCTGACATAGCACCGCCCTCTGGTAACTATGTACAGACGATAGTATCTGTTGAAAAGGTTACTGAAAACATAGCTACCAATCACGGCTTTGACATAGACGCTGTTGCTGTACTTATTGTAGCCCCTTTCCCTGACGTTAAGGTCGGCCAATTCCTAGAGATTCTCAATACTAACAAGGGCCTATATAACGGTGTGTTCAGAATAGAGCGTATATCTAACCAGACAGACGCGCTATTCCAGATTGAAGGCCCTTTTGTTGGTAATGATGACGGTGGAACAGGTGGTAGATTCTTAAAAGACTACTCAGTAGTTGTTGATTTGTTCATAAATGACACGTTTACCACACGCCTAAGAGCACAACATGACCAGAATAGTAACTTTGTATTCGATATAAGCGAGGAATTACAGGCTTTTATAGGCTCTGACCTGCTCACTTATGGCGCTACGGGCATTGCTGCCAGCACTGACGTATGCAAAAACTTCTTTGTTCAGTACACAGAAGAGTTTGCTGAGCTAAATACGGTGACAAATATCGACGAAGTAGAGTTAAAAACTCCATTTACTGACGATAGCGAGAATACATTAATAGCTGTTAACGCTGTAGTACCCTATGTAGAGGCTAGAAATAACGTTATCAAATCTACTGCTATCGACCTAAGCGACTTTACTATTACTGAATCAAGCGTAGGGAAAAGGTTTTTAACTAACCAACCGTCAAGCATCAAGATAGGAGAAGCCGACCACTACCAACTGTTAGCATCCATATTGGGGTCCGACGATACCAACTTATTTACTGACGGTGACGACGGGACCTTTGAAGCCGATATTGTAGGCATGGTATCGGGTAGCCTTGTAGGGGCTTTGTCACAGGACTGCACCATTTCACATGAAGGGTCCTGTTCATGCAAGGGTACCGTATCTGTTGCGGGTACTTCTTTTGGCAACTACTTCAGGCACTCTACCAATATAACCTTAGAGGCAGGAAAGACGTATTCGGTAAAATGCAGGTTCGCTGTCAAGCAGCCTTTTTCATCTACCTCAGGCAATGCCAGGATAACAACGGACAGCGCTTTTGACTACGTAGGCGCTACGGTAAGTACGGTAAAAGATTGGTCCAGCCTTAACAGTGCACAGCAGGATGCAGCTACATTCTACGAATTAGAGACACATATCACCCCTGCTGCTGACCTGATAGGCCGCTTTGTTGTCTTCGGTCAGGCCAATACAGAGTTTAATGCTAAAGATGTGGTAATAGACCAATGGACCGTAACACAATTAAACGCTACATTCTCACGTAGGGTAGAGACATTTGATAATTTAGGTGCGTCAATAGCGGTTACTGACACAGTATTTACAGCCCTTGAGAGGAGTTGTATTAATATACCTGTAGGAACGCAGAATTTAGGCGCTACCATTACGGCTGCTACGGTCAAATATGAGGTAAGTATTATCAATGATAGCAGCGTAGTAGTAAGTGAGGTGCTCACATTTGAGGTAGACAGGAAATGTCATAAGTCAGCACTAAGATTCTATTGGGTATCGCAGCGCTCAGGCATGGACGCATATACGTTCATAGGCAATAGCAATAGGAGTGTAGATATACGACAGCCTAAATTTAAAAGGCGGTTAGCTTCTCCGAGGGTGTTACCTGAACGACAGACAACCACTATAATCAATGATAGTCAAGGTATGCAGACAGGTAACAGCGGCCTTGTAAGCAGGGAAATAGCGGAGTGGTTAGAAGACTTCCTAAGAAGTGCTGAGCGTTATATACAGATGGATAACGACGTGACAGGAACCCCTGAATTTATCCCTATAGACATAGAGAACGGGTCATTTGATATTAACAACACTATCAAGCAAACGTCTAATATCTCGTTTCAGTGGAGTATTGCCGTTGATGAAAAGAGCCAAAAGAATTAGTATGACCATATTGAAGTTTGGACATTTATTAATATGTAAAATGTTTGGGCACGAATGGAATATAGGTACTCGTAATGTACGTACTTGTTATTATTGTAACAAACGTAAGATTATAACGCATGCCTGAAAACGTCAATTTTGCGGAGTTAGATAAGTTTAATCCCCGTGATACGGTTATCCCTATCACTTATGCACTCGCAGATTTGAAGAAACTAGGCGATAGGAACGGCACCACAACCAAGACTATCAAGCTACCAGGCAGCAAAAAGAACGATACCGTATTCTCAAGCTACTATAACCCCAATGCTGAAGGCTTTTTTGACGTTAATAAACAGCAAAGGACGTTCTTAAAAGACGGTAGCAGCTTTATTATAGAGGGGGGATTGCACTTATTACAGGTATCTACCAACTCTACAGGGTCCAGGACCTATGAGGTAATGCTACTTTCTAACAATGCTGAGTGGTTTGACCTAATAAAAGGACACTCACTAAGGGAGCTGATATTCGCTACTATAAATTTTGACGCTGCAACAATAGAAAATAGCTGGTCAAAGAACTCCGATACGTCCGACTTCGTGTATTCATATATCGACTATGGCAGGATTGCGAACAAAAACAGGATAACAGAAACCGAACTTGACGACTTCAGGCCAGGGGTATACATAGTACCTATCGTAAGGCAGATGTTCAAGAATATAGGCTTTCAGATAGATGAGGGATTCTTTCAGAACAGGCTTATTAAAAATGCTTACCTGGCATTTACTACAGGCGATTTAAAATTGGATAGAGAAATACAGGACAGGCAGTTTGCCCATGTCAATGTAAACAGGCCAGTATCGCTATTTGATATTGACGGACAGATACAGCTATTAGATAACGGTGTTAATAACGTTGTCAATTACGAGAACATAGTTCAGGACACGGAAGGCAATTATAACTTTGCAATAGCTAAATACGAGGTGCCCTTTACAGGGACGTATACTATCAAGGCAGAAGTTAAGGGGGCAGTAAAAAAGAAGTTTACCCAGACAAGTTATACAGTCGTTCAAACTATCTTACATGGCGGTACTACTGCCGAATCCAGCCAATCGTTTACATTCGGTGGAAGCGGTACAGACTTGGGGTTGGGCAATACAGTGACACCCTACCAAATACCCCTTAATGGGCCTGAAGAAGTGTCCCTAACAAAAGGCGATACGATAGAGGTGCTTATACGGGTTGAAGAATCTGTTAATCAGTTCGGGCTTCAATTCTCTCAGTTTGTTGTTACCCCTAAATTATTAGAATTTAGCATAGGGGGTAAGATAGACCTTAGCAAGTCACTGCCCGATATGGACCAACGGGATTTTATCAAGGGCCTTATCGACGCTTTTAACCTCATACCTAATACCAACAACAGGAATAGAACCGTTAAATTTCAGACGTGGGACATGTTCTTTAAAGGCATTACGGACGCTGAGGACTGGACCGATTTATTAGATACTGATAGGGACCAGATTATAGAGCAGGTGACAGAAAGCGTTAGCAAGACGCTTGAGTTCAAATGGAAAGATGACAGCGGAGACGCTGAGCTAGAGAAGTTTGAAGATAATAACAGCCGTAAATTTGGTAATGATACTGAGGTATTAGATAATGAATTCTTAAAGGGAAAGACAACTATTGCTAATCTACCGTTTGCATCAACGATAATGGAACGCGCCTTCGGTGGTAGCATGTATATGCCTACCATGAAGAAGGATTTTACCGCTGTTAACACGTTTGATTTCGAGGCTCGATTGCTGATATACGCAGGACTGAGGGATTCACCCACGTTTAATTTTAACGGCACCCCACGTACGCAGTACCCTTACAGCTATTTCACCCCTGATATTGGAGGCAGAGAAGCTATAGACTTAGACTTTTCTAGTCAGGCGACGAGGGAAAACATACCTGGTGGGCTTATAGGATTAAAAGACAGGTATTACAGGACACAGATAAATCAAATTAACGAAGGCAAATTCGCTACATTTTTTATTCGCCTTAATAATTCGGATATTAGCAAGATAGATTTTACCAAGCCTAAAAAAATAGGCAACGCATATTGGTACATAAATAAAATAATTGATTATAAACCAGGGGCAGACGAAAGCACCGAGGTCGAGTTTATACAAATGATTGAGTAATGGAAGCACATAAATTTATAGAAGGATATAATAGGAAATATTCTATAACGCAATTTGGGAATATTTATAGTACCAAACGAGGTAGGATTAAAAGATTGAAACCACAAATAAATAAATATGGATATTATAAAATTGGTTTATATAATGACAATAAAAAATATAAAACTTATACAGTACATAGATTAGTTGCTATTTATTGGATTCAGAATCCCGAAAACAAACCTGAAGTGAATCATATAGATTGTGATAAATCAAATAATTATATTGGTAATATTGAGTGGGCTACAAGCTCTGAGAATAGCATTCATGCTCTGATGAATGGTTTGTATACAAGAAATCATTATAAGTTGGGAATAGAAAAGGTAAGAGAAATTAAATATTTAATTTCAATAGGTTTAAGGAATCAGGATTTGGCAGAAACATACAATGTCGACCCTTCCACAATAAGTAAAATACGCTCTGGTCAACGCTGGGGTAATTTATAACAATTAAAATCATAAGCCATCGCAGAGCAAGTATTTTTTGCAGTTAATATAGATACAGGGAAAGCTATCCCAGGGCTTGCTAGTCTAAAGGGTGGTATACAGAACGTACAGAAAAGCCAAAAGGATTTAAATAAACGATTCAAAGAAGGGGCTATAACTGAAAAGGCTTTCGCGTCTGCTACTGCTAAAAACGACCTTGCTTTAAAGAAATTAAAAACTCAATACAATAAAGCACAAAAAGCAGCATTAGGATTTAACAAATCACAAACCAAATTTAGCAACAAGATAGCAGGAGCAGTAACAAAGAATCTTGCAGGGATAGCGGCAGGGGTAACGGCAGGGATAGTAGCCTTTAGACAGATTAGCCGAGCTGTAAGCGCTTCAATAGATAAGTTTGACCAGCAAGCCAAAGCGGAAAAAGCGTTAGAGGTAGCTCTGGGCAAAACCTCACAAGCGCTGTTAGACCAAGCATCTGCACTACAAAAGGTTACAATATTTGGTGACGAGGCTATCATACAATCACAGGCATTATTAGCACAGTTTGGACTGACGGAAGACCAGCTTCTACAAATAACACCTGCCTTGTTAGACTTCTCAGCAGCACAAGGGATAGGATTAACGGACGCAGCAAAGCTATTATCTAAATCGTTAGGCAGTAGTACCAATGCTTTAACCAGATATGGCATAGAAATCACAGGCGCTGTTGGTAGTCAGGAACGTTTGGAAACTGCCATTACTAATATGAGCAGCAAGTTCTTAGGACAAGCGGAGGCTGCTACAGTAGGCGCGGGTAAATTGCAACAGTTTGAAAATCAAGTTGGAGACCTTCAGGAAAAGATTGGAGGCTTAATAGTACGCGGTATCACGCCTTTCGTTAATGGGTTAGCAAGATTGGTAGGCAATATATCAGACTTCGTGAAGCCTTCTAAGGAAATGCAGAATGAGTTGGCACTAACTCAGGTAGCATTAAACAAAGAATTGGAGGTATTGAAGTCGGGCAACCTATCACAGGAGGCTAGAAAGGTATTGATAGATAGGATTAACACAAGCTACGGTGAATATCTGCCTAACCTAATATCAGAAAAAACAACACTAAGTGAGATTAATACAATACAGGAAAAGGCTAATAAGCTAATAACTACAAGAATAATTACGCAAGCTCTTCAGAAAGAGTTCGCAGAGATATTAAAATTACAGCTTGATGCACAAAAGAGCATTGTTGATTTAGAAATAATTCAGGAAGAGAACAGCCAAGACGCTGCAACCAATCGAGATGAAAGATTGGCTAACTCCAAGACGCAGCTTAATGAACAATTAGAATCATTTAAAAATGTTAATAAAGCCATTGCTGGTAATACTGAGGCAAATCTACAAAAAGTAGAAGACAGATATAGAAGATTAGCGGAAGTTGCAGGCATTGCGTTTGATGACATACTCAATAGTATCAATGGCTCTACCGAAGCACTGAACATAAATACAGAGGCGGTAGGGACTAATGCAGAAGCAAAAGAAGAAGCGGATAACAACGAATTAGAACGAATAGAAAGGAAAGGATTAAAGACTATTGCAACATCTGATACAACTGCTAAAATAGTTAGTACTAACAATATTGATTTTGTAGAAGAGCAGCAGATAATTGCCCAAGCAGAAGCCGAACTGTTAAATGCTCGTATTGCAGGAGCGCAGCAACTAACCACCGCACTAGCAGACTTTGCAGGGCAGAATACCGCCCTAGCTAAGGGATTGTTTATAGCTAGTAAAGCGTTTGCGATAGCGGATATAGCAATAAAGTTACAACAAGAGCTTGCAGCTATAGCACTACAGGCTAAATCGAGTTCAGCACTTTTCCCTCTGGGTGCTCCTGTCTTTGCTACAATAGCAGCTACTCAGGCTATAACGGCAAAAACCAGGGCAGGATTTGGAATAGCAGCAATAGTAGCTCAAACAGTATCTGGTTTTCAAAAGGGTGGTATTGTAGACGGTCCTAGCCACGCGCAGGGTGGCGTACCTATTGTTGCACAAGGGGGCACAGTAATAGGAGAAATGGAAGGAAAAGAAGCTGTTATAAATACACGAAGCACTGCAATGTTCAGAAATGAATTGAGTGCAATTAATGTTGCAGGTGGAGGCAGGTCGTTTCAAGCAGGAGGAATACCTAATCTATCACTAGACGCAGGAACGGACGCTAATATAGAAATACAAAGAAGCATTAGAAATATAGACCTACGACCACAGGTATCAGTCAGAGAAATAAACGAAGTAAACCAAAGGGTAACAGTGATTGAAGAAAAAGGAAGGCTATAATGATTGAGGAATTAATAGAGAGTATAGCGGAAGAAATAAAAAGGGTCTACGGTGAAAATGGCGCTACAGTTACCAACATAGTTTACTACGCTCTGGCAGAAGGAATAATCCACCCTACAGGAATAAGAGACTATAATATTAAAAGGCAATTCGCCAGTATGCAGGCAACAACGGACCTGTCAAAGACTAAGATAATGTACACTTTAGCAAACGACCACAATCTCAGTGAGTCACAAGTTTACTATATTATCAACCCCGATAAAAAATAGCTCTCACTTTTAGTGAGTAACTTTAATTGATTACATACGTATATTTAACGTGTGGAGAAAAAACTAATTAAGTTTAAGAGCAACACAGACAACCAGTCTGGACCCGTAGACCGTGAGAGCGGCATCATCTTAGGGGTTTCAGTTATCACTGGCAACAGGGAAGCGCTAGGACATGGTTCTTTTATTGATGAAACAATGGTTGACCAAGTTGTTGAAGCTGGCAACGACGTAGGAAAGCAGGGATTAAAAGCTAGATTTGACCATCCTTCAGCATGTTTCAAATCTATAGGCACTGCAATTGGACGCTTTAAGAACTTTCGTAGGGAAGGCGAAAAGGCTGTTGCCGACTTGCACCTTTTAGACTCAGCAGCCTCAAGCCCTGAAGGCGATTTAAGGACTCACGTATTAGACCTTGCAGAAGAGGACCCAGATATATTTGCTACTAGCATCGTCTTCCAAATGGACGAAGCAGAAGAGTTTTCCGCTGAAGACTTCCCAGAAAAAGACGAAGAAGATGCTTTTTTCTTACCACACGCGAGACTAAAGAAATTAATGGCTTGTGATATAGTCGACGAAGGCGCTGCAAATGATGGACTTTTTGGCCGTCCCGATTACTTAGCTGAGCAAGCTGAGAAGTGGGGCAAAGAAAACCCTGAAATAGTAGAATCGGTAATAACAAATTATTTCAAAACACATAACATAGATATTGATAAATTAAAATCCTTAACAATGGAAGAAAATAAAGAAATTACTAACGAGGAAGAAACTAAAAGCACAGGCATCAAAGAGACCTTCAACAAGCTAAGCAAGCTAATTGGACTATCTAATGATGACGAAGCTGGAAATACTGAAGACGATGAAGCGGATGAAGATAGTATCGAAGATGTTCAGGAAAAGCTAGAATCAGAACAAATCAAAGTTGCGGCACTTACTGAAGCTAACGAAAAATTAACTGGAACCATCGACGAATTTAAGACCGAGCTAGAAGGCATGAAAGGTCAGATTGATGAGCTTTCTAAGATTCAGATAGGCACTGAAGTAACCCTTGCGACTGACGATAACGTTCAAGACCCAGAAGGTACTAAGGAAAAACCAAAGGCTGAAAAGGTAGCAGACGCTAAAGCGGAGAGACTAGCAGAAAATTTGCAAGCTCGCGAAGATGCAATAAAAGAAATTCACGGAGAGAACGCCTTCGGTCTATATAAAAATTAAACAATTAAAAACAATTAATCATGGCATTTGATTTAACAGGTATAAACGATTGGATCGACGAAAGAGCAGACAAGTTCTTTTTCCGAGCCGTACTTACAGGCGTTACTGCTGCTAATAGCAACGTAATGACTGGTATGAAAAGCGAAACAAAAATCCCCGATTTGGAGTTACTAACTGACGGGATATTACAAGACGGTTCAAGTTGTGTTACTACTGACGTAGGAACAATGAACATTCGCCAACGGTCAATAGACCCTAAGCAGTTCAAGATTCTTATCAAGTTTTGTATGACTGACCTAGAAAGAAAGTTCATCAACCGAATCCTTCCTGCTGGCTCAACTTATGAAGGCCTTGCACCATTGGAGCAACAATTCATGTTTGAGATTGAAAGGAGAATCAGACGAGTTGTTGAATTCAACTTGTGGAAAGGTGTTGAAGGCGGTGCAAACGCAGACGCTTCTCTTAACCTTATGGACGGTCTTGATGAGATTATTTCTGACGAGATAGTAGCGGCTACTATTCCAGCAGGACAGCAAACATCAGTAGCGGAAGACGCTGCTAATATCGTTGCTGCTTATGACGGAATGAGAAAAGCGTTACCTATCGACCAATTTAGTGACGTTAACGAGTCAGGAGAAAACCAGTATATATTGCTGACAGACCCTAACTCAAAACGACTGTATGAGGAAGCTTATCGAGCTACTTTTACTGCTCTTCCATTTAATATGGAATTCAGAAAAGACTTCATTGACGGTACTTCTATTCAAATAGTTGGCACACCAGGGTTGTTCGGTGAATCCAAATCTTTGATGATTAAACGAGCTGAGTTGTTACTTGGTGTTGACGTTGAAGGCGAAGAAACGTCATTGACCATTGACCAGGGAGCAGGTAACGACATTGATAACGTTTATGTAAATGGACGTTTCAAGATGGCTCCGCAGATTCATTTCCCAGGACAGATAGTAACAAACAATTATTAATAGTTAAAAACTAACAATTATGGCAGCATGTGCTATTACTAATGGTTGGAATTGCCCAGATTGTACCGAAAAGTTCGGTGTACCTGGTATCCAGCGCGATGAAATATGGATAGCCAACCACGCTGAGATTACAGCCTTTGTCTCTATTGTGACAGGTGAAGTAAGTAATCTTACGTTTGCTTCTTATAAAGGCTTGAAAAAGCTGTGTGTTCATAAGGACACAGGGCTTGCTGGCGAAGAGCTAGTGAAAGCTAATAACGCAGGGTCGCACTATACTCAATCGTTTATCGGTCGAGTAATAGATGACAGCACTGCGACAAGAACAGCAATCGAAGACTTGGTTGACGTTCCCGTTGTTATAATCACCAAAAAGAAAAATAACAAGTTCGTTATTATTGGTGAGTCAGGCGACTTAGAATTGACAGAAAACTCTAAGAGCACAGGCGCAACAACAGGAGACGATACAGGCGACTTGTTAACATTCGCAGGGACTAACAACGGTAAGCACCGTTATTTTCTTGACACGGATGTAGCTACTACTCAAACTGTCTTAGACGGGTTAGTGGTATAAGATAAGCGTATTCCAATCCAATTAGAGAAGGGTGTCTTAATAGGCACCCTTTTTTATTTTAAGGTATTTTACACTATATTTACTAAAAATATAAACTATGGCTAAGAAGAAACGCAAGAATAAACCAGTAATTGATACTTCAACAGAGCAAGAAGCAGCATTTGTACAAGTCGAAAATCCACTAGATTTGGAGCAGGACGAAATCCAAAGTGAACTCACAACGACATCAGACGAAGACGGGCTTATCGAGCCTGTTGAAGACCTCGGAATACCACACGATTTCAAAGAAGAAATCAAAGAAGAGCCTAAGCCCAAAAAGAAACCAGTAACTACGCTGGAAGACAACAGGGCAAAGACTTTAAAAGTATATCTGTTTAAAAACTCAGATACAGTTATTAACATAGCTGGACAGAACTATACGGACGCAGATTTGAACGAAAAGACTGTAGCTACGCTGAGAAATATTATTCCTAACTTTGATAAATACTTAAAATAATGGCTAATAAAGCAACTAAAAAAGCGGCAAAGAAAGCAGCACCAAAAAAACCTGCTATTACTAAACAACCTACATTACCCAAGTTGGCACAATGGAGGGTTGCAGGTGACAAGACTGTTGACCTTAACAAAAACATTAGAGTAAGCAACGACGGACGTGAAGGCACAATACCAATTAACGAAGCATTAGCGACTAAATTAATTGCAGACGGGAAAGGTCATTTCTTAGAGCGTGTTGAATTATAGAATACGCCAAATCTTTTATAAGCCGTCTCATGAAGGTCTGGTTGACCCCGCGTTTGACGGCTTTTTTAATCTGACCCTCGATAAATACTTTGAGAACAGCGTTATAAAGAAGCTGTACAACGAAGGGGACTACGAAGGACATGAGTATTACGGTGTCGTATCGTGGAAGTTCAGGAATAAGACAGGGTATAACGGTGACGCTATGGAGAAACTCATATCTATTACCAACCATATAGGGGAACTATACGCCTTTAATAAGAACTTTAAGAAGCAAAATATATGGGTGGTGGGTGAGAATTGGCACGCTGATTTTGTCAAGGTAGGAAACGCTATATTTAATAGACTTGGGTACGACGTAGATGTTTCTAAGCTAGATACGGAGCCTATATACTTTAACTATTGGCTAATCAAAAACGAGTGGTTCCAACGGTACTGCAAAGAACTGCTTATTCCTGCAATGGACCTAATGGACACTGACCCCGAAATTATAGATATGTGTGAACGCAACGCTAATTATACAGGCATCAAAGTTATGAAGGCGCAGCAGTGTATGCAGGTATTCGGCAAACCTTATTATACTTATTACCCTTTTATCTGTGAACGCCTTATGAGTACCTTTGCAGCGATACATAATTTAAATGTAGTGCAGATATGAAGCTGGTTATTCTTACTGCTATATGGAAACGACCCGAAGTATTCGAGTATTTCAAGACGTTTTATAAGCGCGTTAGAAAAGACATGAAAGACTACCTTGATATTGAGTGCGTAGTCGTAGGCTCTGAGGGTAAGACATCTGAGGCACTATGTATTGAGGACGGCATGTACTACGTAGAGTGTGACAACCAACCGTTATGCGTAAAATGGAGTGTCGGAAGTATGGCTTGTGAGCAGCTAAATCCCGACTATGTGCTCTGCATGGGTAGTGATGATATATTTTGTACCAGGCTTATGGATGAATATTACAAGCATATCCAACAGGGGTACGATTATATATGCCTAAAAGACAGCTATTTCTTTAACGTAGACGACAAAAAGGGTGTCTATTGGGGAGGATATACCAAGTCATATAACAAAGGAATAAGCGCGGGGGTGGGCAGGTGCATATCTAAGCGCCTTGCTACTGTGTGGAAATGGCGTTTTTGGGACACGGGGCACGACGCAGTTGTTGACCAGGGCATGGAAGAGCGCCTAAAGATGTCCCCTCATACTAAAAAAATGGTAAGCTGTAGAGAACTTAATATGCTATGCCTTGACATTAAAAGCAAGGTCAATATGACCCCTCTTGAAAATTGGGATAACAGCTTTGAGGCCGACGGGAAAGCGATATTATACGAATACCTTCCTAAGAAGGAAGCAGATAAAATATATAACCATGAATAACCCACCAAAGAACCAAGACATATATCCTGAATACTTAGCAAACAATGTTCACATTGATATAAGCGCTAAGATTGGTGAAAACAATATCATACACCCCTTTGTTTATATAGGTCCTAATGTAGAAATAGGCAACAATAACATTATATATCCTTTCACTTCCATAGGTACGCCAGGGGAACACAAGACAGCTAAGCCGTTAGGGGGCAGAACTATCATAGGTGACAACAACGTTATACGCGAGCACGTAACAATACAGGCTCCTATCGGGACGCTAACAACTATAATAAGACACAGCTGTTACATAATGAATAAGTGCCATATCGCGCACGACTGTATTGTTGAGGATGAATGTGTAATGTCAACAGGGTCAATAATAGGCGGTTATACCATACTGGAAAAATACGCTAATTTGGGTTTGGGTAGTGTAGCACGCCAGCGTCTTATAATAGGTGAGTCAGCAATGGTAGGCATGAACAGCACCGTTACAAAGAACGTGTTGC
>SDBS01000536.1_pt1 | contig 37143 bp, 43 predicted proteins | sample 2277091 | NCBI WGS metagenome assembly SDBS01 (sample SAMN10404972, study PRJNA504765) | marine sediment metagenome | isolation source: marine sediment core GS10_PC15, 163 cmbsf | place: Arctic Ocean: Southern Knipovich Ridge | collected 2010
CAAGAAAACAGCCATCACGTACAAGAAGAAGAAATGACTGACATCACGAAATTCGTCCCTGAAGAATCCAGGACTGTCCAACGAATCTATGCCCACTACAAGAAGGTGGGAGATTCAGAGCAGTCGCGCGGATACCTCGGTGCCTCTTCTATCGGGCACCCTTGCTCGCGATACCTCTGGTACACCTTCCGCGCTTGCTGCCGGCCAGAATTCGATGGTCGGATGTACCGCCTCTTCGAGACTGGGGATTTAGAGGAGGCGCGGATGGTGCAAAACCTCCGCGACATCGGTTGCAAGGCTCACATGATCGATCCAGAAACCAACCGACAATTTGAGGTCACGGCCCTCGGAGGCCATTTCGCCGGCCACATGGACGGCTGCGCTCTCGGGATTCCTGAGGCCCCGAAGACCTGGCATGTATGTGAGTTCAAAACGGCCAAGCGCAAGTCGTTTGAGCAGATCAAAAAGAAAGGCGTTACGAAAGCGGAGCCAAAGCACTACGCTCAGATGCAAGTGTACATGCACTTGACTGGCATGAAGCGAGCGCTCTATCTCGTAAAGAACAAGGACAATGAGGAGCTGTATTCGGAGCGAGTCGAGTACAATAAAACAGCAGCTAAGGCTTTGATGGATCGTGCCGAGCGCATAATCACCAGCTCAGCGCCTCCAGAACGAATCTCCGAAAGAGAGGATTGGTATGAATGCAAATGGTGCGATGCTAAAACTATTTGCTGGGGCTCCCCTGGTTCGGCTCTTTGTGTCCTAGCTATCAATTGTCGACAATGTTGCCACGCCACCCCAACAATGGACGGGAAAGCACGGTGGGTGTGCGAACGTGGCAAGAGGGGTCTCAGCGAAGCAGATCAAGTGGTTGCCTGCGGAGAGCACCTTGTACTTCCGGGACTGATTAGTTTCGCGGAGCCAACGAATTACGGGAAGGATGAAAAGGGCAATGACTTTATTGAATTTACTTGGCGAAGTAAGAGTAAGCATTTCTCTGATTTGAATAGGTGGTTACATGGGCAAGGACAGGGAATGTTTAGTACGAAGGAACTTATGGTTCTCCCAGGATCAAAGATCGCTAATCCGATCGTTAAAGAAGTCAAGGAGGTGTTTAGTGCTGAGGCGACCGGCTACTGTTCTGACGACATTCTCTCTCGTTACCCTGAATCTGATGCGCGAGTTGTTTGGAAGGGGCCGTTGAAGGAATTACAGCAAACTTGGTATGCCCGATACGCGGAAATTCTCGATTCATTAACTCCGATCGCAAAGTGCGATGCATTTGAGTACAAGGCAATTGAGCTAGAGGGTGGTCGAGTCGTTATTGTTTGGTCAGACATCAAGCAACTGGGCTCGAAAGAGCAGTGCGAGATACGAGAGGGGATTCAATGACAGTGATCTTTACGTTGCTTGGTTTCATCGGTTTTATTGTGCTATTATCAGTTGGGATAAACTGGTGCGTGAAACAGATTTTCGATGAAATGGCAGACGGAATTGACAAAAGAACAGATGAAGAATGTAAGTGTACTATCCAAGAAATCGGAGAAAGAAATGAAAGCTAAAATCATAAAAGTCAATGAACTTCAAGACCCGGAAGTAGATATTGTTCTGATCGATATCGGTGTTGTATGTCGTAGACAAGCAATTTTTATTACATCAACTGGTTCAAATAGAATTGATAGGAAAAATGCGCAAATCCTTCAAGAAGAAATTATGAACAGCAGGGAGAGGTTTCTTGAATGAAAAAGAAAAGCACAATCCAACGAGAAATTCGTAGGTTGCGAGCCATCATTCGCAAAAACGATCCTCCTTCCGAAAGACGAATAGAGGCATTTGCAGCTTGGCATGCTTTACTATGGACACTTGACGGAACTGACCACAGACCCTCGACGGCCATAGCTTATCTTGACGAATGACTTACGTCCTCCGCCCATACCAAACTGAAGCCGTGGATGCGCTACACAAGTACATCTGTGAGAAAAAAACGAATCCATGTATAGTACTCCCAACCGGCTCTGGCAAGTCGATTGTTATGGCGGATACGATCCGGAAATGGCATACACAATCACCGTGGGTTCGTGGCTGTGTACTCGCGCATCGAAAGGAACTTGTAGTCCAGAATGCCGAGAAACTGCACATTGCATATCCGGATGGCGATATTGGGATTTTCTCAGCCGGGCTCGGAAAGCGGGATTATGACTCTCAAATACTATTCGCCTCGATCGACTCAATTTACAAACGGTCAGGTGAGTTCCAGCCTTTCGATTTCCTATTTGTCGATGAAGCTCATCGCATCCCTCCGGCCGGGGAGGGAAAGTATCGAACTTTCATCAAAGGATGTCAGCGATTTAATAAAGAGTTACGCACCATAGGCTGGACGGCAACTGCATATCGAATGGGCTGCGGAGAGATTTGCCACAAGAATCACATCCTCAATGAAGTTTGCTACAAAGCCGAAGTAACAGACCTGATTTCACAAGGCTACCTCTGCAATCTCCGGTCAAAAGTTGGCTCTGTTCAACCAAAACTCCAAGACGTAAGGCGCAATAGCGGTGGCGACTACGTCCTAAAATCCTTGGCTGCCGCTACGAATAGACAAGCCATAGTTTCTGCTGCCATAGCCGAAGCTGCGCAAATCATCAAAGCAGAAAGCAGGCGATCCGTCATCTTCTTTTGTGTAGACATCGAACATTGCCACTTAGTCTCTAAAGAACTACGAAAACATGACATCCACGCTCCATTCCTTACCAGTAAAATCAGGCGAGAAGATCGTGACCGACTCATCAGGGATTTCCGCGATCGTAGAATCCATGCCGTATGTAATGTCGGAATACTCACTGAAGGATTTGATGTATCTCACATCGATTGCATTGTACTTTTGCGCCCCACCCTCTCGCCAGGCTTATACTACCAAATGGTGGGTCGCGGATTACGGCCAGATGGATACAAAAGCGATTGCTTGGTCCTCGATTATGGTTTGTGCATTGATACGCACGGACCTATTGACCTGCTTGGTGGCCAGCTAACAGTCATGGCCATCTGCAAAGAGTGCAGGGAATCCTTCAGTCGAGTTATTCGTGTGTGCCCACGGTGTGGTTGGGTGGTTCCCAAGTTAGAAATGGAGAAGATGGAGCAAGTCGAGCGAGAACGACGAATGCACGGCAAGGAGGCTTCCGGTAGGTCGATCCTCTCGGACGTATCTGAGACACTGAAAGTCGATGCAGTATTTGTCGCTCGCCACGTCAAACCAGGAAAGCCGCACTCTATGCGCGTGCAATACCGTTGCGGCCTTTCGATATTCCGCGAATGGATTTGTTTCGATCATGAAGGGTTCGCCGGCCAGAAGGCGCAAGCGTGGTGGCACAAGAGATTCGGTGGCAAGGAATTCGTCTCCGTAAATGACGCGCTTGGAAATCTCTTTACCGGGCAGGGAATCCTGGAATGGACCAAGACAATTACCGTTCGCCGGAACGGGAAGCACTACGAAGTAATTGACTACAACAAGTCTTTGGAGGAAATGAAATGAAACATTTGTTTGTGAAGGAAGCAATACGTGGTATTAGAAAAATTGGAATGCAGGAATGCTCAATTAGAGATATTGAGAGAACAATAGTGCTCGTATCCGAGGACTTCCTCTATGCTGCGGAGGAAGAACTCGATGGAGTTCAGAGCGATTTTCCCTCCCCTCTTGATTTAAGTAGGGATCGAAAGGTTTTCATTGGTGGAATGTTAGTTCTTTCAGTTCCATGGATCAGCGATTACGAATTCGAGATCAGGCCACCAGGGGAGAAGAAGTGATGCCCAAAGCATTTCTGCGAGGCGGACCGAGAGCCTGCGAGCAAGTAGAAGTATCGGACTTTCCGTTGTGCTTGGACTTTCCAATACATGAGCCACCTGATTTAGTACATTCTCCGCGTCCAGAAATTGTAAGAAGATCATTTCAAATAGCTACTTATGAGCGAGATCGTGCTTCGGACGGGACCGGGCAGGTAATAGATTACTGGTACGCGGGAACAAAATGAACCAATTTCTCGACGCAGCGCTGAAGTACATAGCTCTCGGCTGGCAGATTTTCCCGCTGGCGCCAGGCCAGAAGACTCCAATTACGGCGCATGGCGTCAAAGACGCTACCGCCGATCCTGAACAAATCAAGAAATGGTGGACTAAATGGCCGAATGCAAATATAGCCGTGGCTTGCGGTGCCAGGAGCGGTGTGCATGTTGTAGACGTAGATGTGGCAGTCTCCGGCGACGTAAATGGCTTGAAATCGTTAGAAGAGTTCCCGACCCTGCCGGATACGATCCGTCAAGATACTCCGCGCGGAGGATTTCACGCCTTTTACCGTACGAATGATCCGCCGGCCAACCGAAACAGCTTCCGGCCGGGAATCGACATCCGAGGCGATGGCTACTACGTGGTCTTGACCCCGAGCCTACACCCCAACGGCGGCAAGTATGTCTGGCGCCCTGGCTGCTCGCCTTGGGATCGCAAGCTTGCGGAGTTCCCGGACTTCATGCGGCCCACGACTCATGCGCCATGGGCGAATACTGGCCCATCCACACCTATACCGCCAGGCTTCTCAGCGCATCCACCCGGAGACGCCGATACACTTCGCCGCGCCAGCCTCTACCTCGCGAAGATCGATCCAGCCGTCCAGGGGCAAGACGGGCACGGGAGTCTGCTCTGGGCTGCCCAGTGCATGGTCGGAGGCTGGGGGCTATCGGACAGCCAGGCCCTTGATCTCCTAGTACGAGAGTACAACCCGCTCTGTTCGCCTCCTTGGGACATGAGCAATAAGGCGGACGCGAAAGACTTTGTCCGTAAGATCACCGAGGCCCGTAAGAACCCACCCCGGAGTAAGCCGCATCTCTGGCTCCTGAACGATCCGGAATATGCGCCTGTTGATCCGGCTGCTTTGGCGGATGCAATTGATGTGGAGAGCCTGATTGCCGAAGCGCATCCGCGACCGAAGATCAAGCGAATCAGCTCTTCATTAACTGAACTCAAATTTCTCTGCGCGCCAACCGGCTTACTGGGTGACATCTGCTCCTGGATCAATTCAGTCGCCATGAAGGAGCAACCCTTCTTGACCTTGGCTTGCTCCTTGACTTTCCTAGGTGCGCTATTTGGACGCAAAGTAAGAGACAAACTTGGTGGCAGGACGAATCTCTATTGCATGGGCGTAGCAGAATCCTCAGCCGGAAAAAATAACGCTCCGCATCAGATTCGTCGCTTGTGTGCCGTCGCTGGCGCAATGCACTTGCTTGCTGGCGATGATATCGCATCTGATACGTCAATCGAAAGTAGGATGGCACGGGAGCCTGCCTCTATATTCCTCCTGGACGAAATAGGGCACCTCCTGGCGTATATCAAATCTGGTGTCTCGACACACCACGCTCGCGTCATTTCTATTTTGATGCGCTTTTACTCATCCGCCAATAGCATTTACAAGGGGCGCGAGTACGCCGAAGAAGAAAATCAGCGGACTATCATTCAACCATGCTGTTGTGTTTACGGTACGTCAGAAATCAGGAGATTCATTGGCGCAATTACCCCGGAGCAATTAACAGATGGCTGGTTGAGTCGCTGCCTGGTATTCCATACTGTCGACAAGCCACCTAAAACTTGGAAGGAAGAAGAAGAAGTCCCCGAACTTATCGTTCAGCAAGTGCATGCCTGGGCCGTACGCGAAATCAAGCAAGAACTAGATGATCAATCTCTCGATCCTTTTGTAACACAATTCGGCGATGCCCAGCCACCGCAACAGATTATCGTCCCGACTGAACCCAGCGCCGAACAACTTTTTCGTGCTTTCGATTCGCAATCTGAAAAGCAAGGCACCGAGTGGCCGGCTGTTTCGCGCCTCTGGGCAAAAGCGGAGGAAAATGCGCGCCGTATAGCGCTGATTGTTGCATCGGGTGAAAGATTCGACAATCCAGTTATCACCTTACCGATAGCTGATTACTCGACGCGCCTCATACAATACTTGCTTCTTGACTTCAGCAAGGTATTCGTTCCGGAAATCGTTTCGAGTGTCGTCGAAGCCGAGAAGCGACAGATTATTGTTGTGATTGAGCAGTACGGAATTGGCGGGTGCATTCAACGAGACCTTACGCGGGGAACTCCCAAGCTGGATATTCTCCAGCGCAAGAGGCTAGTAGCGGACCTAGAAGAGGCGGCGGAAGTTGTTAGGGCAGTCAAGCCTGGACGAAAAAGCGATTGGTACTGGACAGCAGAAAACCACTTGTCTTACTTGCAGCAGGGTGGGGAATGACTCCCGAATCAGTCACTATCGTCTTGCCGCTGCCGGCCAGAGTGTTGCAACCGAACTGCACCATAGCGACTCTCGGCGGACGTTTCCTGAAGGCTAGGGCAACGAAGCGATATAGGCGCTTGGCTTGCGAAGCAATGGAGGCGGAAAATGTCGAATCGAAACCCTGGGGAAAGGTTGTTCTGGAGACTGCTTTCTTCCACGTATCCAAGCGGCGTCGAGACAACGCCAATGCTACGGCATCACTCAAGGCAGCGCAAGATGGGATCGTGGACGCCGGCCTTATTTCGGATGATGATTCCGAGCATTTGAAAAATGGCGAACCGACATTTGCGATCGATAAGTTACATCCACGAGTTGAACTGACCGTCGTCCGATTAGCATGATCAACCACAAGAAAGAAAAGCAGATCAGGACGCTCCTGAAAGCAGGAATTTCAGGATATGCGATTGCTTCGCGCGTTGGGGTATCGACGGGTACGGTATATGCCATCAGAGACATGGTTAAGGCCATTTCGGAATTGTCAACGGCCCAGCAAGTTCGCATCAAGACCTCACTAGATACTGGCATGTCCGTCAAGGTTCTTGAGGCACAGATGCGCATCTCACGAGTATCAATTCGAGCCGTACGGCGATATTTCTATTTGCATATCGGACACTGTAGGAACAAGGAATTAAGTACATGCCCAACTTGCGGCGCCGTTCGGAATTCAGGGAGTACATGCGAGATGGAGCGGCTCGATGAAGCCGTATTCTATCGAGCAATTAATCGAGAAAATGTTGTTGCAATGTATCGAGTAATCGAAGACATCGTTGCGTTAGGAGGTGTCGGTGTAATTGTTAATCCGTTGTTTCATGATCTTTTACCAAATGCCAAGAAAATCGTGGAGGAATTCAGTGGAAACAAAAATCAATAATTTGATTATCATCTCTGACGAACATTGCGGGTGCCGGCTAGGACTTTGCCCGCCCGAAGTACAACTAGATGACGGCGCAATCTACAAGCAAACACCCATGCAGGCCGACGTCTGGTCACGGTGGGAAGAATACTGGGGCGAATGGGTGCCGATGGTTACTCGCGGCGAACCTTTCGTAGTAGCGAATAATGGTGATGCACTCGACGGAAAACACCATAACGCAGTTACTCAGATATCCCAAAATCTTACGGACCAGGCGCGTATCGCCAAGCGAATTCTCCGCCCGGTGGTCGAAGCATGTGAAGGTAGATACTACCATCTTCGCGGCACTGAATCGCACGTCGGCCCAAGTGGGCAGGACGAAGAAAGACTAGCCGAAGAACTCGGTGCTATCCCCGATAAGGAGGGACGCTATGCCCGATGGGAACTTTGGATTGAAATCGGCGTCGGACTTGTTCACCTCTCTCACCATATTGGAACAGCAGGAAGCCTCGCTTATGAAACTACTGCTGTCCATAAAGAACTTGAACAATCCTTCGTTGAGGCTGCCAGATGGGGCGGTCGTCATCCCGATGTTATCGTTCGATCTCATAGACATAGGAATGTCGAAACGCGCATACAAACTGCTCGCGGGTTCGCTACGGCTTGTACAACGGCGGGCTGGCAGGGTAAGACGCCGTTTGTCTACAAGATTGTTGGGGGACGACAGACTCAGCCTCAAATCGGGGGGACCTTGGTCCGATCCGGCGACGAGGATGTTTATACACGACACCGGCTCTGGAATCTAGGCCGTCCAATAACAGAGACTCCCGTAATTGAGGTACCCAAATGACATCAGGAAACGAACTCGATACAACTGTCGATGACTGGCGAGCGGAGATGGAGGAATTTCGGAAGCAGGAGAATGCTCCCGGTAAGACGGTTTCTGAATTGGCTAAGGAATTCGGAATAGGTCATCGTGCTATGCAATATCGCATCATCAAGATGCTCCAGGAAGGTCGTTGCTATATGGTTGGCAAGGCGATGCGTCGTGCTATAGATGGCCGTATGTTTCCTATTCCTGTTTACCGACTAACTAAAAAATCAAAAGGAAAGAAATGAAAGACCACCTTAATTCAAGCGGACTAGAAAATGGATTAGAGTATGACGAAGATGGCTCCGTAATTCAACAGGAATCCAAGATGCGAACATTCGAGACCGGCGCAACGCGAGATTCAGAAGATGGCAAGTACGACTACGAAGGCTACCTGAGTCCATTAGTATTGAACCGATATGCTCAATACATGCACGAACATCAAAAGCAATCGGATGGCAAGATACGAGCCAGCGACAACTGGCAGAAGGGGATTCCGCTTTCTGCGTACATGAAATCTCTTTGGAGACATTTAATGCAACTTTGGGGATCGCATCGTTTCCCGAAACTTCTCGCAAGCAGTAATCCAAAAGAAAAAGAGGACACTCTTTGCGCCATCATCTTTAATGCTTCTGGATATCTCCATGAGTTTCTGAAGAAAGAGCAATCGAATGATTCACCGTCCGGAAAGTTTGAGACGGGAGATTTCTGAATGAGAACAACCATCACTGAAATCTGCCTCGATATCGATGACGTGCTGAACTGCTGCACAATGGCAGCCCTCAAGCATGTTGGCTGTCCAGTGGACCCGCTTGACGACAGTGTATTCAATCCAGCCTGGGGCTGGAACATCACCAAGGCCGCCAACGCCTTGCATACGACCAAGATATTCACTCCGTCATCATTCTGGAAGTCGATTCCCAGGGAGTTTTGGGCGACTATTCCGAAATCAAAGGAGTTCTGGGCGCTTCTGGACGCTTCAGAGAAGCTTGTTGGGCCGGAGAATATCTGCCTGCTCAGTACCCCGACGCTCGATCCCGATTGCCTGGCCGGCAAGGTGGATTGGATCAAAAGCTCTCTGCCGTCGTATTTGCAGCGCCAGTATCTGATCGGTCCAAGAAAACACTTTTGCGCCAGGAGCACCACCCTCTTGATTGATGATCGAGACAAAAATGTGGATGAATTCAGGGAGGCCGGTGGTCATGCGATTCTAATGCCTAGGCCGTGGAATACCCATCATCACATCCGGGACCCGTGGCAGCTTATTGATTTTTGTTTCCACATGTTATCAGCCAAATAATTGGCATTTACAAATTCGAGAGGACCACATGAAACACACCTTGATTAATGCTGATTGCTTGGAGTATCTTCGAGATACTGGTCGTCACTGGGATACGATCTTCGCTGACCCGCCCGATAACATCGGAACGAAATACAGGAATTCCAAGGATAAAATAGACGATGCAAGTTATGTGCATCTCCTGCGGCAGTGGCTCACAATCTTCCTGGATTGTACTAATTGCGTTTGGTTTAGTTACAATGCTAAGTGGGCATTTGAAGTCGGGCGTGTTATATCAGAACTCCTTGATGGCCGAGCCAGTCTTGAAGCGAAATCTTTTGTGCAGACCTACACCTTTGGCCAGCATCGTCAAACAGACCTCGGCAACAATCATCGTCCGCTTCTTCGTTTGCGATGGAAGGATTATCCCCTCTTCCCGAATGCCATTCGTGTCCCATCCTGGCGCCAGCTCAACAACGACAAGCGCGCTGATCCGCGTGGCCGAGTCCCCGGGTCCGTGTTTGACTTCCCTCGCGTAACTGGCAACTCGAAGCAGCGCCGTCACTGGCACCCTACTCAGCTCAACGAGGGGCTCGTGGAGCGGTGCCTCAGACTCACGACACCATCAGGCGGAACTGTCTTGGACCCGTTCGCTGGCACGGGGACTACGCTGAGAGTTTGTAAGCGACTTGAAATGAAATGCACACTTATCGAGAATGATTTCTTCTATTGCAATAAGATTTCAGAGGAGCACGAGATACCCGTTACAGGTATCATGAAGGTTTAACATGACAAAACACGACTGGATATGCAAATACTGCCATCGTCAGCTTGTTGCAACAAGCGAGAAGTATCTCGCTTGTCTATGGGGATGCGGTAGATTGATTCCGAGAATTTGTATCTTCGATTTACCAACCGCTACTCGGATGGATTATAAGCGATTCTCAATTCTCTGGGTCGAGCTTCCAAGTGCCAACCGTTTCTGGGAATACGTGCCGCACAAGCACATAGGGGCCCTAGATCGGAGCCCGATGCCAGGAGAAATTGTAGCAAGAATCGAAACGAAATACAAATATGAGGCCCGCACATTCCGCCCGGTGTCACCGCCACGCCTCACTTCTTCCGGCGCTTAGAAACTGCCCGATCCAGGGCCCCCGTGAGCTGCTGTAGGGACTCCCTGAAGTCCCGCCGGGTATCTGCCTGGGAATGCAGGAACGCCTCACGTTGCTGCTCCTGGAACGCCAGGTAGGCGTCACGCTCGTCTCGCTGTGCCTTGACGTGCGCCGGGAAGGCGCGGACCAGCAAGTACCAGACGATCCAGCCCAGAATTGCTAGGGCTCCCGTCTGGAGCGCGGCAGGCGACTTCGTGAAGTCGGCCAATCCCATCGCAAAGACAGATGCGAATATGCCGTAAGCTGCTAGTCGCATAACTCGCTCCTTTGCCTACATAACAGTAAGACTTTATCGATATCTTGTGTGCGAATACTTCCGGTTGGTAGATGCACAATGAACAGTGGCACGCTTTTAATGCGTAATTTACGGGCAAGGCTCCTGTTGTAGCAATTGAGTACAACATATTGCACTGATATACCGGCTTCGGCCAATTTCTTCTTCGCCGCCTCACAGGGTGGACAACCTGGTGACACAAAAGCCGTAACTTGAACAGCCTGTAGTTTTCGCTTGATTTTGCGTATCTTCCATTTCGTCATCGTCATGCACCCCGGCAGGATGATAACGAAAATCAAAAGAAGCAGTAACCAACTAGCTTTGCGGTTCATGATGTCACCTTTGATTTGGGATATTCCGTCTTAATTGCTGAGATCAAAGCTATCCAACGAAAAGTATCATTAATCTTATCCCAATAGATCATATCGAGCTGATCTTCGATTGGCGGATATGCTAGGCGACGTTTGTCTTTGTAAGAGTTTAGTTTCTCTTCATCTGTGCGAGGATCGGGTCCGCCATTGAAATAAGAATCAATACCATCAGTAATGGAAAGTGGCTTATTCCAGAATATGATCTCGCAATCAGGATACGCATTCTGAATATCTTGTTCGGGGGCATGTGTTGCAAGGATACGACCATCTTTGATTACTAATTGAATCATCTCTTCTCCTTATGGTCCTTGGATGTAAGCTTCAGTGTTTCCTGGATTCGCAGCCGGAGACTTCGTAGTGGCATAGCCGGCCACAGCTGCGCCGGACGCCTTGATGCCTGAACCGTAGGCTGCATAAAAAGCTATTGAACCGGCTGCGGCGCCTTCTTTAACTTCAGCATTCTGCATATCAACGAAACCACTTCTAAATGCATAGACGCCATATTGCGTAGCGCTATACATATCCATATTGACAGCGTAAATTACTGAATGCGTAGAGTAGATTCCTCTGGTGGCCACCCCAGTCATACAAGAAGTTTCGCCTTGTACAGTACAACCAATTGCGATGTACCAACAGTGGCTAATGGAAAATGAAAAATAAGCATTCTTAACATAAAATACTGAATTTGTAATACCGAAGAGATGATAGAGCCAACCCGATGAACCAGCGCGATCCAGCGCCCCTCCCGATAAATTGCCAAGGACGATTGAAGCGCCGTTTTCGCACCATATTCCAAAATCAGTTGTTGCATCTCCTTTTAATACGAGTCCGTTCCAGGAACCGCCCGCAATATTTCCTTGAATATAAATCCCATGGCTAGTGAAAGTTAGCACAGTCTTTATGACAGTTATGTCGCAAGTGACATCACCACCATTACTGGCTGCTAAGTGCCCGCCATTATCTCGTGATACATAACACCGGACAGTAATGACTCGTGTACCAGCATTCCAACCAACAATCTCATGGCAACCGCGCGTCAGATGCGGATAAGTTCCATTTACGGCAGATCGAACAAGACAAAAATCTCCGACCGTAGCTGTCTTATCGACGGGCAGCGTGAAATCAAAGTCGTAATAGTCCAATCCAGCGGGGCCAGCAGTGATACCAGTGTAATTTCCGGCAGCTAAGGTGGAATGATCTTCGTACTGACCCGAAAATTGAACCTGGTTTCCGTAAGGATAATTGAAAGAGAGTTTACTCTCGGCGAAACTTCCTTCACCAATATCAACTTCTATACTATAGGCTCCCGGAATTATCCTTCCGATGTGAGTGAGCGATCGCCCAACTGTTAGGTATGGTGAGCCAACACTCCCGTCTCCAGTGCTGTCGTTCCCGGCTTTTGTAACGTAAATGGTTTCGTTAGCGGTTAAGAGTACCGGCCAATCGATTGCAGTCCAAGCAACTTCGCCCGAAGAATCGCTTCGCAATACTTCATCGTTACCTGCCGTACTCCAGGCCGCTGTATCGGCTGCTGTAGAAATAAGGACCTGATCATCAGCAGTTGGTCTCGGAAGATTCTTTGCGCTCAACCAGCCTGTAGTAGTGAGGTTTTCGTCATCAAAGCTGATGGCGTCCGTATCGCTGGTAATAACAGCGCCATTGATTGTGATGTTATCGACTGTCACAATCTCCAGTCCAATCAAATTCTTGGTCCACTCAGTAGTACCGTCTCCCGTAGCCACATGAACTTCGTACTGATTGGACGGCGGCTCTGACGGCGCGTATGCCCCACCTGATCGCAAGATATGCCCACCACCGGAAGCCTTGTACGTCCCAGCTAACGTCGTACTGAAGCCCAAGTACAAGAGACAATCGATTCGTGTCTGCGTTGCCTGTTGTCCGAGGTCGACCCAGTTTGCACCATAATCAGATGAATGCAAAATCTTGCCACCAGTACCAGTTCCAGCTACCGCAACTCCGCTTCCCATATAAGCAATGCTACGAATTTCTTGCTGACTAAATAACTGTGCTGATACAGTCCAAGTAGTTCCTGAATCAATCGATCTCAAAATCCTTCCGTTAGGATATGTACCAGCTAGAACGATCCCATTCTGGAGGTATTGCAATGAATAGATAATCGATTCGGAACCAGGCAAATCATCCGTGTCATTATCCCATGTCGCACCGTAGTCGTCTGAGTGAAGTATATATCCATTATTCCCTGTCCCGGCTAAGGCAACTCCATTACCGAGGTTTGTAAAACAATAGATTCCACCTTGACTAAACTGTTGCCCAAGATCGCTCCAAGTGGCTCCTGCATCGTCGGATCGAAAAATGTGACCAAGCGGCCCTGTTCCGGCAATCACAATATCATTACCGAGATAAGCCAGCGCAAAAATTGTTTGTTCAGAGCCGAGCTGTCCAAGATCACCCCATGTCACGCCGTGATCGGTAGAACGAAAAATTTTTCCAGTGTTCTTGGTTCCAGCAACTGCAACTCCATCACCACAATATGCGATACTCGCAACCCAAATTTCACTAGCTTGCTGCCCCAAATCAGTCCATGTTGCACCAAAATCAATTGACCGAAGGATATGAGCATTGGGCGTGGTGCCGGCCAATACGATTCCGCCTCCAACATTAGCAAGACTCGCAATTCTCAGCTCGGAAGCTTGCTGTCCGAGGTCTGTCCAGACCATGCCTGGCTCATCCCCTGGGTTCGGATCATAGCCACCGTCGTCTCTTCCGTCGTCTCTCCAGCCGGCTGTGCTCCACAGCACTTCTCCATTCTCGTCACTCTGTAACACTTGGCTTGCTCCGGCTGTGCTCCACGAAGCAACTCCGGATGCGGTAGAGATTAAGACTTGATCGTCGACCGTGGGGGAGGGGATATTAGAACCGACAACTGTACCGGTCGCCGCAAGCGATGCTAGGCCCGTTATGTTATAGGCACCAGCAGCCCAGTGAGCAGTGAGTGGAACCGATCCGTCTGCTTTCAGATACCCGCCGGATGCGTGGTCCCCCCAGCCGTAAGCAGTGTCGTAGTTTGCGTGGTTGTATGTGGTCTCATGATTGGCTGCTAGCCAGGTAGCAGCCCTCGCGTCAGTATGATATCCCGTGTGGTCGTCACCTGCTAGGCCGCCAATTGAACCATGATCTATATCGCCATCATTTAGCATGGTAGCATCAAGGTGTCCACCAGCATCGAGCTTGATTGGCTTGCCTGAGTCCCCGGCTCCGGCGCTACTATTTAGATGCTCCGCTTCCGTGAAGTACCTATTGTCAAGCTGGCCGGCATCAAGCTCGGTCTCTGTGTAGTACCTGGCATCGCCCCTGGCATCAGTATGATACTGGGTGTGATCGTCGCCTGCGAGCCCAGCAAGCGTACCGTGATCGTAAGCAACCCATACACCGTTCCCTGAGCCATCAGCCTGGATGATGTAGGTACTCGTTCCGCCGTCAGCGGGCAGCTCCCAGCCTCCTACGTCCAAACCCTGAGAGTCCGGCACCTGCTTGAGCTGGCCTGAATCTATCACGATCGGTTTGAGAGCAGCCATTTTTTCCTCTGTATAGAGTACACGCCGACCAAGTATTACCTGGCCGGCGTGGGGCTGTAACGTATTTCGACAGTCGAAGTAAGGTTGTAATACACCGGTGTCAGTTGATGCTACGCAGCCTTGTCTTGCTCCGCAAGCTTCGCTCGGATATAAGCACGGCCCTCCTCCGTACCGAGCTTGACGGTAAGACACCGCTCGAAGACTTCATTGAATTCCTTTACGACTGCCTCCTCGCCTTCCACGAACAACTCGACGAGATTCTTCAGGCGCTGTGCCAGACCGCTGTAATCGCCGACAGAATAGTCGATCAAGAACGCAGGGATACGCACGAGACCGAACTTACTGAGGATACCAGCAAGCTTCGCAGCAGCGCGGCGACGATCCTCAATCTCGGTATCCTTGCGAAAGAGCCACTTACCTAGCGCATACAGGGAACCAGCAATCACAATACACAACAGAACAACTTCCAGAATACTCATGTTTCTCTCACACTTTCGGGTTCAAGGACAGTTTCTGATTCAGTACGTCTCTTTCCATTCTCGGCGGACACCGAGAGCGCCGCCTACAATAGCGGATAAGAAAGAGAATAAAACTACCATTCCGGCCGGCACCGTATCGGCAGGAACTTCTTCATCGAAAATCGGAGCGCCATAATCGTCGAACGGATCGGGATCGGGCGGCGGTGGTGGCTGCGGCAATGGCTGAGGTCGCGGTTGCGGACGACATTCCTCCTCCATATTCCTACGCCACGGTAACCATGGCCGTCCACCGTGGCGCCATGGCCGGAGGATTCCCTGCGCTTGGTTGCTTGCGCCAGCGATGGCTCCGTAGAGACCTTCAGCGGAATACGGGAGCGCATTGTCAGACGCCTCATAGACTACCGTTCCGTCTGCCTTCTGCACTCGCACAGTAGGGAGCCCGGATACATTCGTGGCGTAACGCTCTCGGTAAATCGGAGTGTTCTTGTCGATCTGGTGGAACTTGACTTGTGCCTTCAGGGACTTCAGATTAGCATTCGTGTCGAACCATCCGAGTAGGCGCTTGTAGTGCCCGCCGAGTCCAACGACACTGATATGCCACTTGTCTTGATCTTGCGGGAGATTTACGATTCGCTCCTCAGTCAGAACGCCGTACATCTCATCTGCCCCATCGGCAGCGAAACACTTCGCGCCAGGAAGCAGAGAGAGTACGCACGCCAAGATCAGCATGCTCCAAAAAAGCCTTTTCATTCTTACCTCTCTTGTGAAAACGGAAAACAGTTATTAAGGAAGTGGTGCCGCAGGATTATAAACTGGCGTAATGGCCCATCCGTAAGAAGCTTGCCATTCAGCAATCAGCGCATCCCGTGGTATCCACCGAATCTTTCCGATCCTGTTATTGTCCAGAGTTGCAGCCCACTTGTCGTCGAGATGCACAAGAGTAATCATGTGAATCCCTCCCATCACAGTGATGCCACATCCTCTACGAGTCTTGCACGCCCACTCCAGGAACTTTACATCGCCATCTGTAACATAAGCATAGCGAACGCCTTCTCGATCGAGCTTCGTAGCTAGACCTCCGGAGTATTCGCCCCCTTGATAAGTACTTCGCCAATACTTAGCGATGCCCGCCTTCTCTTGCCAGCGCAGGAGGCTGACTAAATTGGCGTGAACACATGATCCGCCGCCCCAATTGCTTTGGCGCATCACGAGCGGGATGTTAATGGTCGGGCGCTCAGCAGCAGGCGTAGGATACGTCGGGTAAATCGTTATGCCAGGCAATGACATTCCAGTTGGTGCCAGCGCCACGACTGTAGCGCAAATCACCACGAAACTAAAAAGGGCAAGCACTCTCTTCATTTGATTCTCTCCGGTCTTTTCAGGACGCGGTGGCTACGTAACCGCCGGATAAGTCTATTCGGATTCCAACGACTTGCATTAACGATAGGGTATAGCCCTGTCGCTGCAAACGTGGCGGCAAGCAACTCACTGCAATAAATCCATTCCAAGTTTTCCTTACGAAATATCGATTCGATCCAAGAGAAGCCAGCGCCGGCTGAACGGACGGCACCCAGCTGATCGTAGGGTGTTTCGATTTTCTTATCGAGGAACGAATGCAGTCTCTTGCTTTCGTGATCGTAAAGCGATCTATAAAGTGAATAGTGCCATACGCGCCCAGGATATATACTAATCACTTCTGCAATTTCATGGGCCTGAACACCACTGAAGCGGCGCTTAGAAATCACGCACGGCAAATCATCGTTTATTGTACTCTCGTACAGTACGAGGCGCCCCTGCCATTCCCCAATGATTCCTACGTGACTAATTCCCCAGCCAGGGATGCCATAGGTAGCCAGGTTAATCCCCCAACTCAGCCGGCCAGTGCCGCTGAAGCCGAGAACATCGCCGACCTTGAATCTCTCTTCGCAATCTACGTAGCTGATACTCATATCTTCAGCCTACCAGGCGCCCATTTTCAAGCTGTTTTTCATGGCAGATAGGTGTGCTTTTTTGCGCTTTTTGTTTGGGAGCGAATGCCGTAAGTCAAAGAGTGGACGGCCCTTCCATCGAATCACTTCCGGGGCTCTGCCTGCTCTGAAGCGGTCCACCACAATGAGAGCCTGACGTACAATTCGGCGGCATAATCTTCGACCATCTGCTGCTTCCGGCGCTGATCAGGGGTGAGATATTCATACCTGAACTCGCGCTCGTCCTGCTCATTCAATCTACTTGCAATCGGATCGAGCCGGCGCTGGAAGGCCTTGAATTTTCTCCAGGAGTTGCGTCCATGCCGCGCCACGAAAGCGTCCTTCCATTGTACGAAAGCCTCGTAATCTTCGTTGCTGGCTGCATCACGGGCCTGCTTATATTCCGACACGGGGTAAACGCCCCCCTCAGAAACCCCCTTCATCTTCAGGAAGCGCCGCCTCGCGTCATACATCTCAGTCATCGCAGCTTGGCGCGGATCAGTAACACCGATAAACCATCGCTGCCAGTAATTCCTTCTGGCCCTATTCCCTTCGCCAACAGCCAAGCCTTGCATCCATTTGAACTCATCCGACAAACCGAAGACATTAGCGGCAATGACCCCACGCTCTTGTGATCGCGGATTGAATGGACTCGGGAAAAGTGATTGTCCAGTAGCCAGCTCGAATCCAGCCTTGAGGTCTGGACGTAACGATCCAATAGCCTTTTCCAACGGAGCCTTGGTTGCCTCCCATGCAACTTCGCCAATACTCATCTGGCCAGCCAGGAGTTCATCCGTCGAAGATAAGATTTCATTTGCCCCGAACCACTCCAGGAAATCTCCAAGAGCGCCGACGTTTCTGAAAATTCTAGTTGTTCCATCCGGATTACGACCGAGAACAATATGCGGATTAGCTTTATCGTAATCGTTCAGATCATCTTCATCATCTGTACCGAACACAATCGGAGAGAAGACATTGTTCCAAGACCAGAGCGCCCCATACATCGCACCGATACGAAGTGAGGCAGCAGCAGAAATTATCACGGCGGCCCTGCCGCGCCCCTCCCCGGACTGGATAGCATTGATGGCGAGGCGCGGGTAACGCTTGAGGTTAATCTCTTGAAACGCCCAGAACGGAATCAGCTTCCGACGTAAGAACTCGCCGGCTTCCGTTAAGTTTCCGTAGTCACCAATCAGCTCCCGGCTCATGTGAGCCGCCGCCACCTCCGGCCCCATCTCATCTGCCAAGGTTTCGACAGTTGCTCGCTTCGCGGCACCATAGTGCGTAAGCGTACCCGTCTTAATCTGGTCGAGATACTCCAAGAAAGCAGAGTACCGAAGAATGTTTTCGCGTAACTCGACGCTTGGCCTGACGACTTCCATGTAGAGCTTCGCCGGATTACGCAAAAGTTGCCGTTGCTCCACCGGCTTGAGTCGCCTGAAGATTTGCATCTCACTGGTCTCAGCGACCTCAGCCCCGAAGAAACCAGCCCCAACAACTCCGAGGTCCCTAGCAAGCCGCATTTCCGGCGATAATGCAACACCGCCGTAGTGATACCTGATCAACTCCTGGACGGCCTTCGGCATACGCTTTAGGATTCGCGGATCACCAGCAAGTACCGCATCCATATCCCCGGTAAAGTTCCTGATATTGTATCCAATAATGCGCTTCGGATTCAGAAGTGTATATCCCTTCCATGCACTGATAGCTTGGTCGTGTAACTCAGTGAGCCAATGCTTCTCATGCTTAATCTCAGTAGCTTCTAGTTGCGCCACTAACTCAGCCGGCATAACAACGCCACGATGCTTTCCACCTACGGCCATTACTTGCCGTATCTGATCCTTCGTAAGATTTGCCGACTTAATGATCTCCGCCTGCAATTGCTCACCAATTTTCTCAGGAATTCCAAACGCCTTATAGAAGATATTCCCCGGCACTGGTGTAAAGAATTCAAGCTCACTCCTGGTCTGCACATATTCCTCTGGCGTAATCCCTATCGCCTCAGCTACGCCTCCTACCTCGGCAGTGATATCGTATCTCGCAATAAGGCCATCAAGCAATTGCTTCTTGCGTAACTCCGAGAACGCATCAGCTAGCCACTCAGATTCCGATTCAATATAGCTTGGATTGAAATCGAATGCCTCATCCGAAAGGTCCTTGCCTTCAACTCGCGCCTTCATGAAAGACTTCTTCTTCTTCCGTAAGCCGCCAGTCCGACCCAGGGTCCTGCGCTTCGCCTCCTGAATCGCAGTTACTTGCTGATGGAAATACCCTTGCGTATTTTCCAATGTCACTTCAGGAAGTAATCCCTGTTGAACGAGCCTACCAACAGTCTCGTGAACTATACGCCCGCGCATCTCCAGCGCCGCCTTAACTTCCGGAGTTGTCTGTACAAGCGCATCGATTTTATTCTTGTATCCTTCAACCTGCTCCCGACTCTTCCAGCCGTTGCGAAGCCCTTGATCTTTCTTGAGCGATCGAAGTTGATTGTCAACGAGCAGGGCCTTCTCGAATAACTTCATCTGCTTCGGGCCCATCGGATGCGTAATTGCAACGATGGTCCGAATAGCTCCATCGACAGACATTTGCGGCACAGCCTTCAGTAATCTGAAAGTCTCTTGCGCGAAAACATACTGATCTTCCTTTGGCAAATGAACTTGAGCGCGAGTAACGCTATGCCAGGTTCGTTTCAGAGCACCACCGAGTCGCTCCTTGACTGACAGCTTCCCGACTCCGGGCCTTATACTCGTTCTCCGATCAGTATCCGGATCGCCCGTAGACAAGTCCACCTCACCCGCAGCAGCGCCACGAAGAACCTGATCCCCCACCACATCAGACCGTGCAGGCCCCCCAAGCCTTTCATCAATCGGCCTGGCGCCAGCCTCCTCCTTCAAGAAACCCTTTCGCTCGGGACGGGCCTCTTCTGCCGCCTGCTCGGCTTCTTGTACAGCAAGTCCCTCCACCTCTGGCAGCTCCGCAACTCCACCCACAGCCTCGTCAACCAGTTCGCTGGCCTTCTTTTCCCGGAAGGCTACTTCCTGGGCCTCCCCAGCGACCTCCTGCGGGCCGATCGGCTCTGCCTGGGCAATCTCCTGCCGTCCAGTTGGTTGGGCGGGAGCTGCCTCCTGGACGCCTTGGGCTGCCTCTGGACTACCTGGTTCCGGCATGGCCTCGATCTCAGCCTCGACTTCAGCAATGGAAGCCTGGATCACCTGCTGACCCTCGGCGCGGAAGCCATCCGCCATCGCTTGGACAGCAGCCTTGCGCTGCATTCGATGCTCGCCTTGCTCGACCGGGAGCCCCCATTCCTTCCACCTCTTCCGGGAGGGAACCTTCCCCTCGTCCGCAAACTTGGTAATTTCGGCCCGGGTCTTACTCCGCTTGTGGGACTTAGCTATATTGGGGGACTCGATGAGCCCCATGGTCATTAAGGTCTGGATAGTGGTATCCATTGCAACGCGAGTTAGGTTTTCTGTACTCAGCGCGTTCGGATCAATCTTGTCTGTGGCTCTTGCCACGGAATGCCCTAGCTCCGTGAGAAGTTCCTCGGGTAGCTCTTGGGCCGTCAGGATTCCGGCTCGCTTCATCGCTTGCTTCACGCCAACAGAAACAGCGAGCTTCCCGCCGAAGACCTTCTCGACCCCGCCGAGGCCAACCCGCTGGAATATGGAAGCGACACCACCCTCGATCACTCCTTGCTTCACAGCGTAAGAAACAAGGTCCCTGCTCTTCAGGCCGGCATCACGACCCTCGGTAATTGCCTCGTTTGCCTCCTGGACGGCAAAATAGCCGATTGCTGCGTAGGGACCGCCAGTGGCGCCGGCCAGTACCATGGGCGGTACTGTCTGGAGGGTACCACGCATTCCACGGGCCAAAGCGCCGGCGAAACCTTTCGGGTCCCTCTCTTCGGCAGCTTGCTGAATCGCAGCATTTACACGACTCATCTCGTCAGCCTGCTTGCCGCGACCAATAAGGCGCTCTCCCATGGACACAAGTGGCGCGCCCATGCCGACCATAATGGACGTGGCGCTAGGCATCAGGGATCTTTCTAGCTGGCCCCTTGCAGACTGAAGTTTTCTACCCTCCGGAGACTTCTCGAAGGCCTTCTTCACAGTACGCGCCCACCTCTTCGAGCCCTCGCTGGCCAATGAATCAATCCGCCCCTTACTTACTCTCTCTCTTTTCGGTAATTCAGGAATTTCTGCAACAACTTTCGCCAAGCGAAGTTCTTTACGACGCTCCTCTAATTCTTCCTCGCTTAATTGGGGAAGTCCAGACAGTAAGGCATTGATAGAATTACTAGTGGGCATTTACCCGCCTATTTTTTTGAGCGCTTCTGTTTTCTGTACCTAGCGTAATCACGCAGATGCTTCTGATAAATGTTACCGTGATACTCCACAAGCCTTTGCACTTCCTCCGGAAGCTCGCTTAGTTCCTTACCCTTAAATTGCGGATGCTCAGAGATTGTACGAAGCACAGCTTTTGAGTATGCAGCCTCGCCCGGTACATTTTTATCCTCGTCCTCAACAACAGTCCAGCCTTCCTTACTGGCAAGTTCTCTCCACTCCTTGTCATTTTCCGGATACTGCGGAACATGCCCCAGCGGTTGGAATGGCTGTTCAGTACCGGCACCTTGCTGCGGCACTTCCTGCCGAGCCTCTGGATAGATATCCCGCATAATAGCCTCGACTTCTTCACGGCTCCTGCGGCTTTCTGTTGGTTTGCCCGTCTTGGGGTCCTCGCCTTTAATTTTTTCCCTGAAGAGATCGGCGCGTAGGTCCTCGCGCCTCTCTCTCTGCTTCTCTATCAATTCCCTTTCATGCTCTATTCTCTCGGCCTCTATCTTCCTTTTGGCTGCCTCCGGCCCCTGATCGTATCGCTGAACAACCTCGACTTTCGGTCCATCTTTCGTCATTACATCTCTCACAAGCGCTCCGCTCTCAGGGTGTCGATATATATTCCCAAGTCCTCTTGGTATCTCTTGGCCATCTTCGCCAAGTAGTTTTGGCCACTTGAATACCCTAGAGGGAATCGATTCGCCTAGGCCGTTTCGCCTCTTCCTCATTTCTCGGACGCCCGTTACTTTTTCATCGTCCGTGAAATTAGGATCAGCAAGTAACTTCTTCTCTGCCGCTATTAACGAAGCTTCTTCTTGTTTGTCTCTCGCGCTTAGCTCTAATCCAAGTTGCTCAACTTCAATCCTGGACTGCTCCTCCATCTCCTTGACTTTATTCGGAAGTCCGAATCTCTCGCGGCGCTCAAGCTCTTCCGATTCCCTTCGGAGCTGTTCCCTCTCATTCAGGCCACCAGAGCCAGCCGCACGCATTGGTCCACCAAAGCGACCAAGTGGCTGCCCGCGCCTTGTCCCACCGCGACCGCCACCACCGCCAGGAATCGAAATAGGACTGGGAATTCCCGGCATACGAGGCAGTTGTGGAGCTTGCGCCTGATTCATTCCAAGTAGCAGAGCAAGCCGCGCAAGAGCAGTTGCATCCCCACCACCATGTTTTACTGTAATTGGCATTTGGCTTTTTCCTAAGTCGGCATTCTTGGAGGATTCCGTCCTATGATCCCGGGCGCTGTACCACCGGAAGGTCCACCCGGTGTCATCCCGCCAAGCGCACTGTAAATACCACCCTCCATACCAAGGCCCCCCTGGCCAAGTGCTTGGGCTAATGCAAGGATGATATCATTTTGAGGATACTCATCAGTACGTCGCTCCATAATACCAAGTCGCGTACCCTGAAGTTCATCAGCCGCACGATTCAATGAAGATTGCATTTCACGCTGGTTCCCGATGCCAAGTGTTGAACCAATCGTTGTATTTGACATACCGAGTCGCGCAAGCTGTTGCATCGTATTAGACTGCTGGCCAGCGAAGCTGGAGCGAATATCAGCCGAGCGCTGATCCGTTGTTCGATCGGTGATACCGAGCATTTCTTGGTAGCGCTGCTCGTTTGCAGTTCTAGCTTCTCCATAAGCCGTATTGTATTGACTCACAAGATCAGTAAGACTACCTGCACCCTCTTTAGAGGCAGCAAGTCGCTGCTCGTACATCTGCTTTTGAAAGTCCCATTGTTCTTGCGCCATCTGTTGCTGGAGTCCAAACTGTTGACTCTGTCGAGCCCCAGCCTCTCTTGCAAGTGTCATAGCCGGATATTGAAAACCTTGTGGCATAATCTTCCCCTATTCAATTACTGTTACTTCACCAGTGTCGACATCAATTGTTAACCAACGAAAGAATACTGTCGATTCCGAACCGACCCCTATTATTGTGGTCTTCTCTATAGTAAAACAATTTCGCCACTTGTTCCTCTTATATAACACCAGGTAACTAATCCAGTATCACCACCTGCGCCTTCGTGCTCAGCTTTAGTGAGATCAAATTCTATTTGTTTGGTTATTGTAGTGGGATCGCCATTACCCTTATCAACTGTCAATGATAAATCAAGCGTTGCGGTACCTGATGTCGTTCCATTCAGGAAAGTGCTGAAATCATACTTCACAAAATAAAACTTCCCATTCTCTAACTCATTAGCTTTGGCTTCCAAATCTCCATTTGATGAAGATGTCGTATAATCAGCTCCCCCTGGCACAACACCATCTGTATTGTTCCATCTCTCATCCCCATCCCATACTTCTGTTTTCATGAAATTGGCATAAGCCCCCGCCCACACTGACGATTGCACTATAGAAATTTCCGCCGTAACAGATACAACATCATAGGCTTCGATTAGCGGTTCGCCAAGAGAAGCTGATACGCTCATGGTTGCAGAAAATGTTAATGTCCCACCTTCCGGATATTCAGGAGGCTCCGCTGCTGTTACAACGGTAATCTCAGCAGCAGATTCAACTTGATGATTTTCAAATGGCGTGCTATTAACATTAAGAATAACAATTCTACCAATATCACTAGCAGAAACATCGAAATCAAAATCTGGATTCGATTCATAAAAAACATCACCAAGAATGTAACTAGCATCAACACTGTCTTGGTAAGCACCCCCACCCAATAATTTCATCTGGACAATATCTCCGGAATCTCCAAAGATTGCCGACCAAATCATATGAGATTGTGGTTCACGAGTTTCGTAAGTATCATGATCCGCAAGGAAAAGACTTATATCATCAACAGTTACCCCGGGAATCATTTGACTTTGCGCGCTTAAATTAAGAGAGTATTCTGGTTCGTACCCAGGCGGATTCGGTCCTGGAAAATCCCAATCCGGGTCCCAACCCGGCGGGACATCCGGCTCTGTCGGCACGGCAGGTTTCGCAACGTAAGCGCCGCCCATATTCTCTACAGCAAAATCGGTTGTGAGATTGAAATTTCCAATTTGATAGTCGAAACAGCTCGACCAATACGAACCACATACTTCCCGGCAACCGTTGGTCCTGTAGCCGTAATTCTACCAGCGGTAGTAGGATCGAGATAGTAAACCGATCCAGCAGTCAAACCACCCGAGCCACCAGTAACAGTATCCCATTGTGTAGTCGTCGCTACCAAAATACCATCTGAAACAATAAATCCAGCCTCAGTAGTTACAATTGATATTGAATAGATTAGCCCAAGAACTTCAACGGTTCCGGCGGCGTCGGCCTTTGCGAGATCGACAGTATCATTTCCATCATTGTAAACAGGTTGTCCAATGGTAATGGTACCAGCATTATTATTTATCTGTGTAATAAATCCTGTCGTAGCTTCGATAGTATCTAAATCGTCGTTCAGTCGTTGGAACGCTTGACGAATTTCAGTCGGACTATCGGGATGTGGTGCTCGTCGCATCAGTCGAGTCGCCTCCGGCCAGCGCTATGAATTTCAGCCGTGATTCGCTCCACGGCCCATTGCCGGCCAGAAGAGCCGGTGATCTTCAAGGTGAAAGCCTGCCCCCGGCAAGCCGGTCGGGTCGTACCACTATAGCCAGCGGCCCACGTACCAGTATCCGAGGCACTCGCGCTTGCCGTCGCCTCGAATGTCAGTGCCGGGTAAAAAGCCCAGGTTACGTCGCCACTATTCTCGGCCATCACAGCATCGATCGTCGACACTACTCCTACTGCGGAATCGGTACCTAGCGGACTTGGACCAATTCCAACATAAGATGTAAAGGCGGTCCCGCAATCGCTTTCCGATAAGTAACTGAATCGACGCAAAGTCCCATCGCGCCCACCAAGAATCACACCCGACTCCTCGATAGCCACCGCTTGCATTGCGCAAGTGGTAGTAGGTTCGTAATTGGCCGATAAGGTAAGCGGCAAAAATACCTTAGTCCCCCAATCGAACCACCAGTGCGTCCTAGTATTAGACGATTCTGAAGTCAAGAAAATATGAATGCCACGGTCCTGGACATCATATTCCAATGACACCATGAGTATGTTCGGATCGAGATTCCCGAACTCGCGCGGCAACGCATCCTTAGAAAGCGGAATCGGATAAGTGCTTCCGCCAGGAGGCAAGGCGTAGAGGCCATCGAGCGATAAAAATATGAGTTCACCGGCCGGACCAAAGCACCAAGCATTCGGTCCAACAACCCCCACTTTATAGGAAACGGCATCCATACTACCGCCGTACGCCGGATCGCCGCGCTGACGCCATAGCTCATTCCTGCATCCTAATACCAAGTAATCATCACTATGCGGTATGAGCGCTACTATCGCTTCTCCAGGGATACCGGCTTCCCCGGTTCCCCCCGCCATGGCTCGTCTGGAATCTGTTTGCGCGTAATCCCAATCCTGGTAATCGCTGACCCGACTCATGTAGTATACATGCGGAGCAATTTCAGCGCCAGCAAGTACAATCCGATCAAGAAAGCGGCAAGTCAACGGACAGCCCGTAGGAGTCTGGCCGTCCGTTGCAGTCAGAATTACAATGGAATCATCCGAGGGATCATAAACTTTCGGCGCCCGCTCAATCCGATAAGAGCAATTTCCAGTCCCGGCTGAACTTGCCAAGGTCACGGAACCAGCATCGAACGACGCAATTTTATATGTGCCATTGACACCCGTCCCGGTAGCGTCCGAGATTACGGCCACCATGTCATCGGTATCGATCCCCACGGCCGTCCAATCGTCAACGTCAGCATCGTCAAGAGTCGTGCCCGCAACGGTCCCGCTCGTCCCTGTAGCAGCCAAGGCGCCGTAATCTGCAATGACAAGTATCTGCCCGCTCTGCGCGGCCCTCAGCATCGTATCGCTGCGCACCGTCAAGCTGGACGAAATAACAGTCATGCGGCTGTAGGTGCCTTCTTTCCAGAGGTTCCCGCCAGCCGAAGCGATCAACATAGTACGTAAGCCCTGATCCAAGACAGCGGAGTAATACTGCACGCGAAAGACGTTTGCCAAGTTGAGTCCGCCATCTACCGTACACTCCAATCCGAAACCAACCAATACGCCGGAATGCGCAGCCACCGTTCCGGTCATAATCTGAGCGCCGTTCCAAAAAACTGTCACGGTTGTACCATCGACCGTAGCCGACAGCCATCCCGGAATCGTAGCGCTTATTGTTCCACTGTCGGTATCAGTTGCAGTTGAGACTCCGCTACTGACAGAAGTGAGCGTTGCGCTGTAACTTCCGTCTGTCCCCGTCATTGTCAGCGCAACTTCTACTCCATCAGTTTCAATATCAGGAGTAGTATCATCAAGACGAAAATAAAGTCTATAGACTCCATGCCAGGCTCCGGCCCAGGGCGCAAGGAACATTTCAACCACATAGGCGCTCGATGTCTCAATCGGCAGCGCATCCAGCACGACTGCTGCGTCGTCTTCGCTCGTATCAATGCTGGCCAGCGCTGTTGGTAAGATGACCGGCACGGCGTCAGACCACGAAGCCTGAGTCCACGCCGCCGCCAGCGCCGCCCCGCTGAAGGTATCCGACCAAGCAGTGAAGCCATTCCCGAGCGCCAAGATCATCGGCGAAAGCAAACGGACCTCTGCCCCGAGATTATCGAAGTGAGACTCTACGAGGCCAGGTCGCGAACCACCGCGCTCCCGTCCCTGAATCGTCGCCACCGAGCGGACATTCAGTAAATCTCGTGAGGTGTACGGAGGCTGCTGGCGGTGCGCGCCGTGCCGGTTTAAACCACCGAGCGGAAACTGGATATTCATTTGCCGGCGTCTAGGCATCACAACTCCCCGACATATTCAAAATCTTCTTCATAAGACTCGTCAGCTTTCCAGAGTCGTCGATACGCATCAAAAAATGCCGCACCATGAATCCAATCATTTGGTTCCAGGGCATGTGCAAGCTCATGCAATAACGTATCGACGGCACTTCTGTACTCCAGGGTATTGCTGATTCGTATAATAAAATGAAAAGGAAACTCATCGCAATCTCCAAAATCCAGTAACATCGGAATTCGATGAATACGAAGAGATTTACTAAATGGCAAAGCCTCTTCTAAGAATTCAATTCGATCGTGCCAATTAGACTGCTGCTTCTCTGTCCAAGTCTTACGCCAATGCAAGGGCTTTTGTTTCCGCATTCTCTCTTCACCTATTAAAACCGGCGATCCAAGGCGCGAACGACCTGAACCGCCGGGAGTATTTAACCAAGCGAACTACGCAGCTTCCTCCGGTGCATCAACTGGTACAAAAAAGACTTCAAGCATAGCCAAGTCTTGCACCGATAGTGACTCATCCTTCTCGCCAACTGCATTCACCACTTCCTCGAAATCCATATCGAGGGGCTTGAGATCGGTATCCATTACCAAAACTTCCTGGAACTTCTTGGCGTATTCCATGGCCCTGGGGGTATTCGGCTCGATCCTTGCCTCTTCGCCTTCCTTAGTATCGGTTAGTTCGTGGATCAGCGCAGCACGCTGCTTCTCCGCAATCTCATACTCGGCCGATACAAGCTTTGTGTACTTGAGAATCTTGTACGCCAACTTCGCTGGCAGGTTAATCCCCGACAACTTCTGCCACGACGACATACTTTGAAACACTTCACCAAGCAACATGGAAACACCTCTCTTCTGAAGGAAAAAAGTTAAGCGTCAAACTCCTGAACATCCACCTTAACGTAAGCCACCCACCTCTTGCCGGCAGGCGGCCCAACTCTCAGAATCTCTTCTCCGTCATAGGAAGTCTCGATCTTCAAGACCTGCCCATCGTCCACAACAATTCCGCCCAGCTGGCCAGTGTATGCGATCTTCTCCGCAGTTGCGGGCTTGGCTGGCGTAACGATTGATCGTAGCTGCATATTGTTCTCCGAAAAAGCCCAGCGCCCACGATTGGACGCCGGGATGAAAGCCCCAATCAGTCCGCCCATTCGTTATTGAGACCAGCGGCATTCCAGAACGGGATATAGTAATCCGTTCCGGCAACGTCGATCTTAATCATACCATCAGACGTAGCGTCAAATGTAATTTCCGCTACATAGGCTCCTTCCGTTTTGTCGTTTGCAGCAAACTTGAAGGCATGAGTGATGTTTCCGCCAGACGAACCCTCGAACAGAATCCCGACATCGAGCTTAGCAGAATCGTCGGGATTCACACGAATTCCAGCCACGTTGTTTGTGGTCTGACACAGAACATCAACGCCGTAATTACAATACCCAAGCATCCGATGCCTAGATGCAGTCGTGACAGAACCACCCTGCGTATCGACCGCGTTACACTCAAAGTAACCACCGATCAACGGCTGGTCGATTGTACCTCCAGAAGCAATGCTAGCCGTTCCGAGTACACCATAGCCGCCGCCGGTAACTCGTAGCGCGTGCGCACCAGCCGCAAACTCAACGGCTCCAAAGAGGCCGAGGTACTGATTTCCTGTGTTACCAGTCTGAGCTACGTCAACGCACATCCTTCCGCGAATAGCGTAATTCTCATACGCAACATGCGCCAAGTTGACTTTGACGTACTTCCCCATAATGAAGCCGTCTACCATAGTCGCGGATGTCGCGATGGTAACGTATTCGCCAAAGATATAACTGCCAGTAGTTGCGGCAGCAGTAACATTCGTTCTGGTAATACACCAACCGGAGTCGGAGCTACCCAACGCAACAGCAGCACCAGCCTGATCGGCTGCGATCAGAATTCCAGCAGTGTTGTATCCTGCACCCCATGCTCCAGTTACTGCAACTCCAGCACCCGCGCAGGCACCAACACTGACACCGGTCGTTGCAGCACTATCCTGAATCAAAAGACCAGTGCCAAAGGCGTCAGTACTCGATTGACATCGACCAACAAACAACCCAGCATAGTCGCCAGTTGCAGAAATACTGGACGTATTACTCAAAGCTGCAATGCCCGCAAGCACAGCGCCAGAATCCACAGTAATACTGGAACCACCCGGGCGACCGATTACGCCAGCCTGACAAGGATACGAAGCGCTTGCGCCGTCACCTGCATGGAAGCCACCATTCGATTCGATGGTACCCATGAGACCGGCAGCATACAGACCGAAAACAACCGTCTTGGCGACAACCTGGCCAACAAGCCCGTAAGCCTCGGCCTCAAGAGTACCGGACACCTGAACGACATGGCGGAACCTACCGCACTTCAAACTGTAGGAGCCGTTTATGAGCGAATCGGTTGCGCCGTGAACTTGCATCACATCCAACTGACCATCGGAATAAACATCCATGTCGGTCCCGAACAGAACGCCAGCGGTCGTAGCAGCAGCGCCAATCCAATCACCAATCCGCAAACCAGTCGTAACATCCGGACCAGGCATATAGATGCCCACCGGCCACTCCGCGGCGCCAGAAGCTTTTTCGACAAGAATACCGGCACAAGTCCCGCTGTTACTGATCGTACCGGCGCCAGTCGTTTCGATGCGAAGACCGCAAGCGACACCACCGGAATCAATCGTCAGCGTTTTACCGCTAGCAATTTCCAGCGAAGCATCGAAGCACGAGAATGTCGCACCGGTTTCTACGGAAGTATCGCCGGCCAACTCCACGTACCCCTGACTCGCCGTGTAGACACCAGTCGAAACATCGACGCCATCGGCCAACTTCAGTTGCGCCATGAGCGCACGAATTGAAGCACCATCCTGATCGACGGTAAGCAGAAGTCGCGTCCGCAAATTGTAGACGCTTGAAGCGATACTCAGTCCGGCATCGTCACCATAGATGGCGACGGCAGACCGATCGCTAGAAGAAAGCGCGATTCCATCCCCGGCCGTAAGCGAAGAAAATACGCCAACATCCAGAGACACATCGATTGCACCAGCATCAACTGCATTGAAGTCGCTCGATGTAACCGAACCTTCATTGATATACAATGCAGTTCCACCACCACCATCAGTCTTTTGAAAAACTGCGCCAGTTTGATACCCATCTGTACCATCAATGGGTACAGTTGTACCCGAAGCGAACAGGAACCCCCGGTTCAATTCCGGCTGCTTAATCCTCAGTAATGAACAAATTCTACTAATCATGACACTGCCCCCACTTGGTACAAAAAATACTGGTGCTTAACCCTTTCGGGCATCCCAGCAGTTGAAACGCTACTTCACCCCTAACGCCCTCAGTAATTGCGCCCAGCCACCACCGGCTTTTTTTAGGCGCCCTTCGCTCCGACCGACAGCCTGTTGCTGCGCCGTCGGCTTGACTGGCTTCTTCGTAGCGGCTCGTGCATCACGAGCACGCCGCCGTGCAGCCTCGTAGTCTCTGTCGACAGCCGCCCTCTTGCTTTTCCTCGTCAACTCTTTTTCAGATGTATATTTTGGATATGGCATTATGTCGACTGCGGCCCCGGTCTATATTCAATTTTACCATCTTGCCAGATTCCGTCCGAACTTATTCCAATTGCATCCATCTTAGCGCAAACAGCTTCGCGAGCTAAATGACCATGCACCGTTATGCTGTCTCCTGCGTTAATGAGTCGAATTCCCTCTCCAGAAACAGCGGCTTTACCGAATCCGAGTACAGCAGGAGTTCTGTTCGTCAATTGAACTGTTAGTTCGTCACGATGTTCATCGGCCGCAACAATTTCAACACTGGCAACAACAGACCACGAACCTGATGCCATTATGACGCCACCTGGGGTCCGGGTCGGTACTCGACATCGCCATCCTGATAGACAGCGACGGCACCATTCCCGATCCCATAAACAGCGCCACGTGCCAAATGACCATGTATCGTTACGGAATCCCCAGCGTTAATAAGCTTCAAACATGCCCCCGTTACGGCAGTCTCACCAAATGCAACCTCAAGTGATGTTGAATTCGTAAGTTGAATTGTCAGAGTATCGCGATACTCATTCGCCGCAACAATAACTGCGCTGTTGGTGCCGCCGGCAATTGCTCCACTGGCCATCTATATGTCCTAACCTCTGTATGAAAATGGCATTATGTCGGCCCCTTGGTTCTACCCAACTTTTAATTCACCGCTTTGGTAAGCTCCGATTGCACTATTTCCAATTACGTTTACAGCACTTCTCGCGAGATGTCCACGAACAGTTACGGTATCGCCAGCCTGCAAAAGCTGAATGCCTTCGTTAACAACTGCTGCCTCACCGAATCCAAGTGCCACAGTAATATCATTTGTCAATTGAATTGTCAGATATTCCCGATAGTTATCAGCCGCAACAAGTTCTGCACTACTCGCCGTTCCAGTCCAAGATCCTTTTGCCATTTTTATTCCTCATAAGTTATTAGAACTGTAAATGCGTTTTCATCGATACTTGCGCTGTTACCAGAAATGGAATAAATGCGTATATTGTCACCGTCAATAAAAAACTCAAATTCGTGACTACCCACACTCGTAAATTCAGGCGGGATTCGATTGCCTGAATTATTAGTAATCAAAACTTGCACTCCAATTATCTTAGCCTTATCTAATCCATGAGCTACTGTTACACTACTTCCACTTACCGCAGAAGTTCCAGTAAGTTTCTTCATCTTGATCGATGGAGCATCGCTACCAAGCATTATGTAGCCACCACTTGTTATTCGCATCCGCTCGACAACTGCTCCATCTGTAGCAGTTGCAAATACAAGTTCAGTTGAATTTACTGTTGCAGAAAATGTAGCGTCTGCTTCTGCATAAATTGAAGCAGTCACAAGAATAGCATCTGAACCACTAGATTCAAGCGGAGCCTGAAAATCGACACGACCTAGTATATCACCATCTACAACAGTAAGTTCCGCAGTCGAGAGCGTAAGTATCCCGGCCGCCCCTGCTGCGCCGCGAATTTCAGGACTAGATAACACAGGCTTAATGCTACTAAGGATCAGTTCATTACTTTGCCATGTTCCGGTCGCAGTATTGCCAATTGCATATATCGCGCTCCTGGCTTGATGCCCAACAAGGGTAACAGAATTTCCGGCAACTAAAAGCTGCACACCTTCGCCCGCTACAGCAGCTTCGCCAATGCCAAGTGCAGTTGTAATACTATTTGTTAATTGAATCGTTAGATATTCACGATTCTCATCAACAGCAATAATTTCTGCACTTGAACCTGTACCTGCCCAAGAACCTTTAGACATTTATACATCCTCGCCCTTATAGGTAATCGGGTATGTTCCGCCGGTGTAGCCTCGTCGAAATTCAGTTAGCCCTCTTTCTCCACCACCCATTTGCCCGTAGACCGAGGCGCCTCGCTTACGATCGCGAGCTACGGCATCCAATAGCAGCGCCTGATACCTCTGAGTGTGCAATCCAGTTTCATCGTTGTATCTCTGCTCGGCAATCGAAAGACACGATTCAATATACAACTCAGCGAGTTGCATACCGCCAAGCGGATACGGATAGCCCGTCGAAAGCGCACCACTATACGCCTCATATTCATAAGGAAGCGCCCAAATCTCGTTCGGCTCTGGATAGAATAAGACCTCTTGCCTTGATCCAGTCGTTCGATCTTCAGCCTTGTAACGAATCGCTGCGTAACGCGGCGGTCCAGATTGATCAACAGCGCGCATCGCCAGCAACTTCCCAATAGAAACAATTGCTATTGAGGTGCGATACTCGTCAGCAGGAAAATGAAACAACCCGAAAAGTGTACCGAAGTCGTCAGGCAGATCATAGTCCCCGGTGCCGTCTGCGGTAGTAAGTGTTGTCGTCGGTCGCAACCAAGACCACTCATAACCCAAGATAGACTTGTCGATGGCGGGCGGGTAATAGACTTGTCGTACCCCCGACTGGATAGCATCCTCGACGTGGGCGGTCTTATCTGTATTACTGCTCCAGTCTGATACGGACTGCCCGTATCCAAGGTAGTAGCCAACGGCCTTGCGCAGATTCGCGTACCCTACACTCAAGCCACTTTCGGCCACGACCTTCTCCTTAAAAATGACGCCGGGGTTATCGCGAAGAGAGAAACGATAACCCCGGCTCTCCACCCCGGGCGGGTTGGGTTACGGTTGCCCCATCCGTAACCATTCTCTTCCTACGCAATCACAGGTTGCGTCTTAGAACAGGATATGATACCCCAGGCACCGTCCCATTCCAAAACAATACTCGTGTCAGAAGATGCAGACGCCGTAAACGTAATGGTAGCCAAAGTAGTATCTCCATCAACGTGCATACGTCCAGTGGACACAGTTACCACGAGATTGTTACCACCAGAGATGTCATTCGTAATGATGCCATACTTCTTACGAAGACCATCCCGCGTTGCATCTGCAAGAATCAACGTTTCGTCCGATCCAAGAGAGGCACCAACGAACAAAGTAGTTCCACCGACCATGAAGCCAGTTTGCGCACCAGCAGTCGCGGTGACAACCTCAAGTAGGCCAGAAGGCCGTCCGATATCGAGCTTCGCCAGACACAAACCTGGAGTTCCTCGATCAATGGTCTGGAACGGAATACACGAGCCTTCGCCTTCGAGACCGGAATACCGGAAGTAACCATTCGTCGCAACCGTTCCAGTGATCTCGCACGTCAACCGACCTTCGCCAATCGTAGTGCTCGCACCCGACAAGACGTTACACACCGAGCCAGGCCTGTAGATTTTGATCAACTGAGGCCCAGGCGAAACAGCGCGATAAGGCTCTGCCGTTACGCCCGCGAAATACTGGGCATTCGTAATCGACGGAACCTCAACGCGATTGAACCGCTCGGGATACGCGCTGGCAGCTGAACCGCTAGCGCGATTGTAATCCCAATTGTAACAAACGGACTGACCTTCCAAGAGCGCAGTCGTTCCCTCGAACCAAACCCACTCATCGAAAGTCGTAGCTTTCTTTTCGTAGGCATTAGGGGATTGCTGTGGCATTTTGAATTTCCTTTAAAGCTAGTAAATTGTTCAAGAAGAAAAGAACTGTAGCCTACGCCGCCACCTTACTCATAAGCGCCTGCTTACGGAGATTGGTACAGATCATATTCAACGTCACGTCCTTGTCGACCCGGCGCACGAGGTGCTTGTCCGGAACCATGTACGGCTTGGTCAGTTGATCTTCCCAACCAGACAAAACGCCGATAGCAAGCCACTTCCAATCCAGCATAAGAACAGGATCGGTGTAATCAACATTGTCATCGAGCTTCGGAACGTAAGTAATCGGAGTTCCCTTGAACAACGTTCGTCCATCCTTACTTGCAAGATCATTGCCGAGATTCATATTTTGAGCCTCAAGCAACTCCTCCATAATGCCGACTACAGTATCGTTGGTGTAGATGCCATTCTGCATTCCACCAACCACCGGCTCCGAGTGAGAAACCACACTACGAAACTGAATGTTCCGATGAGACTTCCGCATCTTGCGAATGAGGTCTTCCTTGGCAATAGCAGTGTAATCCGCGAACCAATTAGACCAACGAGCATAGGTGCCAGAGCTGATACCAGCACGACCACTATCGAATCCGCTAGCATTCAGGCCATAAAAGCCCTCTTGGCCATTAGTACCAGCAGTCACCCAATACGCAACGCCGTATGGAGTCCGAACATCAGTGTCGTCAGTTGGCTTGCTCCAAAGCACCGGCTCAAGATACTCGAAGAACGAGACCATCATTGCAACATACTTGGTTTTGATGTAGTCAACAATACTGACGCCCCCGCGCTGGAAGGCGGGCTCTCGCTGATCGTAGATGTAATGAGCATTAACATGACGCGGCGAAATCTTACCGTTGATCATCGTGTCAGTGACACTCGTTCCATCAGTTTCGTACATCCCGACTGCACGCGCCGAATAATTGTGATCAATTTGCAGATCGAAACGCCAATCTAAGCCGCCATCGAACTTCTTGCGCTTGCCTTTCCACAATTCCCGAACCGCCACATGGTCCGTGATATCAGTCTGAAGATCAACGAATGCACCACGCTTGACTAACTTCTCCTGCGTAAGTGCCACCGCGTCATCAATATCGCTATATTGGAGGGTCATGAGGCCCCCTTTACTACTAGATTTTCTGCCCGCAATTCATTAAGAAGTGCAATGCGTTGATGAGTAATTCCTCTGAATCTTTGAGGAAACCAAGGCCCTTGTTGCAGTTCCCACAGAGCCAACCCCTGAACTCACCAGTTTCGTGGTTATGGTCCATGTGGAATTTCCCACTGCATTCCAAATCTGGAACTCCACAGACCTCACACCTTCCCGTATATGCACTTCTGATTTCCTCCAGAGTTGCACTACAAGGCATGTAACTCCCGTTCTTAGCTGCTCTCCGAGAGCTTTGTAAGGCAGTTACGAATCGATCTTTCTTTTCTTGACACCTACGTGATGTAGCAAGAGCTTTTCCAGGATTCTTCCTTCGCCATTCCCGACTACATTTACGGAACTTTTCGGGGTCAGCACTGTAGTTATCTCTTATTTTTTTCAGGAGTCGCGACTTATTCGCCTTGCGATACTTTGCGCCATGCTCAGACTGACACAATCTACACCACGAAGATAACGATGGTACTCCATCCTTGCGTTTATATCCCCGTAAAGAAAACTCCCCAACTTCCTTTTCCACGCCACATTTTGTACAAGTTTTAGCGCTCATTTGCCAAACCTCGCGTCAATAGCAGCGGCCGCTTCTTCCTCGGGAGTTTGTAATTGTTTAGCTTTCGCCCCAGAAGCCCGATGAATATGTTGACCCTGACGTTTCTTCAACTCACCAGCGAGCTTCTTACTCTGAATATGCGCGAACTCATCTTGTAAGACGATCCGCGCTGCCGCTTGGAACACTTCTTCAAACGGCGGCGCCCGTAAACCACTGGCATTAAAGCCGGCCAGCCTGACGCTCATCTCTTTCGCGATCTCATCGCGCTTCGCAAGCTGCGAACTTCCCGGAGTCAGTACATTACGAGCGCCGTCCCCCAGGGCTTCGGAGAATCCTTCCCCGAGATTTTTGACTTGTGTATCGAATTGCCGCCCGACTTCCGCAGCAGCAGCAGACTGCCCTGAAGCATATACAGCCCGCTGATCTTCTCTGAATTGATTTAAAGTTTCCGCTTGCTTGGTAATTACTGACTTGAAAGCTTCGAGCGTCTTTACAACTTCCGGCTCAAAGTCTTCTGACTTAATCTCGGGCAACCCAGCAAGAATATCGTCTTCCTCTTTCTTCTCCGGCGCGGCCGCCGTGAGTTCATCCAAGCGCTCTTGGCGGGCCGCTTCCAAATCAGCAACAGTATTCAGAAGCGAATCATCATTCGGAAAACTACGCGCAACATCCAGGGAGAGGCCCGCTTGAACAGCCTTCTGAAGAACGTAATCACTGACCTCTTTCTTGACCGTTGGTTCTACCGGCTCCGTCGGCTCAGTGGGTTCGGGCTCTACTGGCTCTACTGGCTCTACTGGCTCGGTAGGTTCGGTAGGCTCAGTAGGTTCAGTAGGTTCAGTGGGCTCAGTAGGTTCGGTGGGCTCGGATTCTACTGGCTCTGCTGGCTCGGTAGGTTCAGTTCCCTTTTGAGGAGTTCCCTCGACCGACGCTTTCGCCGCCTCCAATTCCAGAACATCTTCCTTAGTTTCTTTTTCGACGGCATCTTCAATCTCAGCAGCTAGTTTTTCGTCTGTAGGCATTTCATTCTCTCTTCTAACAGTAACTCGCTTTGTCGTGTAGTCCGCGCAGCTTCAGGGCCTTCTTCCGATGAGCAGGAGAAATGTAGATGGGATCGCCATCCACAACTTCCGTAGGACAACTCC
>SDBS01000537.1_pt1 | contig 37128 bp, 34 predicted proteins | sample 2277091 | NCBI WGS metagenome assembly SDBS01 (sample SAMN10404972, study PRJNA504765) | marine sediment metagenome | isolation source: marine sediment core GS10_PC15, 163 cmbsf | place: Arctic Ocean: Southern Knipovich Ridge | collected 2010
TCGAAGGGAAGGGCAAACGCTTCCTGCTATACGGTGGCGCCAGGGGTGGTGGCAAGTCACGCTTCCTGCGATGGGCACTGCTCGGGTTGCTGATCTACTGGGGCAAGATCAAGAAGCTCAAGGGTGTGAAGGTAGTACTGTTCGCAGAAGACTACCCAACGCTGACAGACAGACAGATCGGACCTATGCAAGACGAGTTTCCTAAGTGGCTGGGGGAATTGAAGCGCACTCAGGTAGACGGGCTCGGCTTCCACCTGCGACCCGAGTGGGGCGGCGGACACCTGCTACTGCGCAACATGGGTGAGGACATCAGCAAGTACAAGTCGGCTGAGTTCGCAGCCATAGCGATCGATGAGCTCACCTTCTGGACATACGAGGAGTTCAGCGTCTTGCGTGGATCCTTGCGCTGGGGCGGCGTACATCGGCCCCTATTCCTCGCAGCTACCAACCCTGGAGGCAAGGGCCATCTGTGGGTCAAGGATCTATGGGTAGACAAGACGATCATACGCCACCAGGAGCTCGAGCCCATCTTCGATACCTTCGACTTCGTACAAGCACTGCCAACCGACAACCCTTACCTAGAGCAGAGCTACTGGGATGACCTGGCTACACTGCCCGACGCACTCAAGAGGGCATGGCTATACGGAGACTGGGGAGTGTTCGAGGGCCAGGTCTTCACCGAATGGAACCCGCTTGTCCATACCTGCGAACCATTCAACATCCCCGAGGACTGGCCGAAGTGGAGAGGCATTGACCCCGGCTACACAGCGCCGGCGTGCGTGCTGTGGTTTGCGATGAACCCAGAGCAAGGCAGGATCTACGTCTATCGAGAGGCGTACGGGCCAGGACGCAGCGATGAATCGATGGCCAAGATCATCAATGAGTACAGCCGGGACGAGACGTACAACATGAGCTATGCAGATGGATCCCTATGGGTGGCCTACCAGACACAGAAGGCAGGCTACACCAGTGGGTTCGATGTCTTTATGAGCCAGGGCATACGCATAGCACCCGCCAACAAGCATCGGATCAACGGCAAGCGCAAGGTGCATGATGTGCTCGGCAAGCTCAAGGATGGGGGGCCAGGTGTGGTGATATTCCAGACCTGCGCCAACCTGATCCGTACGCTGCCGGCGCTGCCCTACTCTAAGAAGGCCGGCTCGCTCGAGGATGTTGACACCACTGCAGAGGATCACGCATACGATGCCTTCCGCTACGGGCTCACGAGACTGGCGCCCGAGGCCAGAAGGGGTGATAATGATAAAGCTGACCCAGACACAGAGAAGTGGGCGGCACAGCAAACAAGACTCGCGCAAGCATTCCGATAGGAGGATCCCCCGGTGGGGGACTGGATCATGCCACCACGAAGCCGGAGTAGGCCCAGGCAGGCACCACGAAACTACCAACCTCCCTTCGGAGATCGAGGGGATGCCTTCCCCAGCTTGTTTGGCAGCAACAGTCTGCAAGAGCAGTACCTAAAGTCGAGCAGCGTAGCAACCATAGCTACCTGGCTACAGAACCTAGTGTCGGGCGGCTCACCCGCCTCACCCGGACCATCTGTGTATGGGCGTACACTTCAAGGCTTCAACTATGAGCCACCGACTCAACCAATGAAGATGTTTGAGCAGGCATCAGGACTAAAAGGAGCGGCCGAGATAGCAGCGAAGAGTGCAGGCAACAGAGCCATACCGAACCCGCTGCTGTGGATCTTGACACCTAGCCTGATGAAGATGTTTAGGGATGCGTCGGGTCCGGCGCCAACAAGCTAATGATCTGGTGGATACGCAACCTATTGTGGGCACTGAAACAATTACGTGCCCGTCGACGTAATGAGAGGACAGGCAGGCATGGCTAAGCTAGGGCTGAGCACGAACCAGTACGGCACAGAGATCTCGGTGCATGAGTGCAAGGGCTGTGGCAGCAGGTTCACCGTCTGTCCGCCCGCTGGAGATAACTGGGGTGGATGCCTGGCCGCAGGGTGCGAGAGCTATGACATCAACCGTGACGTGGACGCCCTACTATTCTTCGGGTGTCGGGTGACAAGGAGAGACAATGGCTGACCACGCAAAGCACAGAGGTAAACCGGAGCCTGGCAGTGATGGGTATCCCGAGTACGAAGATAAGAGCTTCCAGCAAATGAAGGATCTCGCTATCGAGCTGAGGTCTGACTACCGAGAGCGCAACATGATCTTGGATGAGCTCGAGCAGTATTACACGATGATCTGGAAGAACCCCATCCCCAAGGACAGCGACCAAACGGCCGTCACCTACGACACCGACATGACCAACCGACTGATGGGTGCGTACCGACTCCTGACAGCAACCGAGCCAGAGTTCTCAGTACCCACAGATCAGAACAGTCCGGACACCTTGACCATCTCGAGCCCGATGGAGAAGGCAGCTAAAATCATGTGGGGTGCCAGTGGTAAGCAGAGTGGGATGCCGCTCGAGAAGGAAGCGGTGCTCTCGGCGCTGATGACCGGCCAGGTAGACATCATGTTGTCTAACCTGATTGAAGAGGATCAGCCGGATGAGCCAGAGCCTGACGAGGAGAACGTATCCTATTGGCGGCGCAAGAATGCAGAGATCCGCACACCTATCTTCTTTGAGGTCGCACCAGTCAGGAACGGCTACCCTCTGCGGGCCAAGTACGGGCTGCAGGCATACGCCCGGATCTATGAAACGTCAGTAGCCAAATTCAGAGAGGAATGGGCAGACGTAGACACACTGCCCTTCTTGCTAGGTAAGAAGCCGCTCGAGCATATCCGTGTCGTAGACTCCATCAACGAGCAGTTCCGCTACGCCTGGATCGATGGCGATGAGCGCCCATTCTACGCATACGAAAACAAGAAGGGGATTGTGCCAGTGATCAGCCAGGTGACAGAGGGATCCTTGCTGCTCGGCAACCCCAGCCTGCAAGCCCGACCATTCCTATACACAGCACACAAGTCCGGTCTGCCTCAACAGAAGTCGATGGCCCTCACTGCGATCTATACAGTGATCAAGGCAATCGCTTTGGGAGCAGCCTGGAAGCACAAGCGCTCCGCCACTGACCCTCACGATCTCCGAGTTCAGTTCGTGGGCCCGCTCAGCGTGTTCGAGCTCGAGGGAGACGAAGACATCAATCCGATGCTAGCCAAGGGTGCCATTGACCCGGCGATCTTGACGGCATTGGAGATAGCCAACCAACAGATAGCCGAGAGCACGATTTACAGTCAGGCTCTTGGGGAGCCGCTCGGGGCGAATGCTCCGTTCTCGATGGTGGCGCTGCTGCATCAAGCGGGACGACTGCCGCTAACGGCTCCCAAGGTTCTGACCGGCTGGGCCATAGCATCAGCGATGGAGCTGGCATTCCTGTGGCTCAAGGCAACGGGCAAGGATCTCAACCTCAGCTCAATGGGACAGCAGGTGACAATCAAGTCATCCGAGATCCCGATCGACGTACAGTTTGAAGCCAAGCTCGAGATCGATCTACCCCAGGACATCCGAGAGGTAGCCGGCGTGGTCGGCGCCTTCGCAGGCAAGGTCAGCAACCGATGGATCAGAGAGAACCTGATGAAGGGTGTGGGCCAGAGCGAAGCCATGCAAGAGGAAGTGTGGAGCGAGAGTGCTGCTGACTTCTTCTTCCAACGCATGCTGATGATGTTCAACCAGTTACAAGAGCAGGGTGGACAAGAAGGCCCGCCTGGTACCGGAGGTGGCGGTGGTGGTGGAGGCGGCGGTGGAGCTGGTGGAGCGAGGGAGCTACTCAACCGCAGCCGGCCCGACGAGAGAGACAGGCCAATAGCGGATGACGCTGTATCTCGCAACGATCAGCCGACACCTAACAAGGATCCATTCATACCCTACGGCCGGGACGCAGGCCGGTGACTAGCGCTCACAACGGAGGTAGTGTAAAATGCTGAATGTAACGCACGCAGAGTCTGCTATCTTAGGTGGCCAAGCCAAGTTCAAGACATGGCTGGCCAAATTTACTGAGCAATGGTCTGAGCCTGCAATGAACGCAGTTGTCATTCGCTGGTGGGATACGATGGACCCAGAGGCGAAGGAGCAAGCCAAAACTCAGTACCCATCTGAGTACGCCCAGATCGAAGAACGGATCGAGGCGGTAAGGGATCGGGAGGTCTAAGATGGCAGGACAGTCACTAAACTTTGACACGATTACGATCGAGTATGCCGGCGGCGAGGATGCGGCACTTACGGCAACCTTGACCGACGCACTCGGTACCCCTGATTCAAACGCAGACGTTGCCGGTACCTGGACGACACAGTGGCTAAACGTCGCAATCTCAGTCAACCCAGCAACATTAGCGCTCGCCACTCTAGTAGACGGAGTGTTGGGGCAGCTTCCGGCGGGAGTAACCGCAACCCTGGTCTACGCAGTGTAAGGAGAAAACCATGACAATGATCGCAGTAGTTCTTCCAAAGACAGCCAGCCTGTCAGCCCCAATCGATGCTTCGACGTACTTCCTTGGCGCCGACGGTGTGCTGCCCACGGGTACCGAAGCGGACCATGCTATCGCTGGCCTGCCATTGGCAGGTACAGTGAGGGCAGCCAGTATCTTCGTTGACGTTGGCACAGTTGGTACAGGCGAGCTCGTCGATGTCAAGATCCGCAACATCACAGGTGCCGCATCCACCAAGATTGCATCAGATGGCTTCGACGCTGATGGTGTATTCGTCAACGCAGACGTAGGTGCTGCACTGGGAGTAGGCGATCAGTGGTGTATTGAAATCTCAACGCTGGCCTGGGGCACCAATCCATCCAACATTGAAGTAGAGGGTGTGATCTATATCGAGGACGATGCAGCGGAGACGGTGCTATCGGCAGCCCTGGTAGACATCAACGATAACTCCGCCAACCTCGAGTCAGACATCTCAGATATTGTGGTCACGAACGCCAAGCTGGATCTTGTGTCAGCAGCCCTGGACTCTGATATCTCCGACATCGTTGTGACGGATGCGAAGCTGGATCTCGTGTCTGCCGCACTCGACTCCGACATCTCAGACCTGGTGGTTGAGGCCGCAGAGATCGATCTTGTGTCAGCAGCCCTCGACTCAGACATCTCCGATATTGTGGTGAATACCACAGCTATTGCGGCAGTCTCTCAAGGCTTGCTCTCTGACATCTCAGCCCTGGTGCTGACCGATGCCGAGGCAGACACAATCTCAGCCAACCTGCAGTCCGACATCTCAGACCTGGTTGTGCAGGCCGCATCCCAGGTTTCCGATTACGCTATACAGTCTGGGCTGATCGCAGCTCTAGGCGACACCTCAGCTATTGAGGCGGAACTGGATCTCGTGTCGGCAGCCGTCGTTGCCCTGGATCTGGATGCCGCAGAGATTGTCACCCTAAACGCACTACTCGCAGAGAACCCTCCGGGCATCCTGTCCGCTGCGGAAGTGGCAGCCATTCGATCCAAGGTTACAACCAAGCTGTCGGGTGATGCTGGCACAGCAAGATAAGGGAAGGGTGGCTAGATATGCCGTACCTTCCTTCAAGACGGTTTCGACCGGCAGGTAATTACAATCCCTCCTCTGGCGCTGTTCCCTCCAGCGCCGGAGGGATCTCTCCGCAGATAGCCGGCATCCAACCCCCTCCTCCTGACATCAACAGCATATGGGATGACTGGTTGGAGGAGCTGTATGGCGGTGGAGGCGGTGGACCTCCAGGTGATGTAGGTCCAAGCCCTATCGTCTACGGCAATCCCCCTTCCGGTGGTGGTGGCGGTGGTGGATCTCCCAACTTTCCCCTTCCCTTTCTGACATCAGACACAGACACCGGGTTAGAGCGCACCGCTAATTATGGATTCAACCAAGGTGGTTTCCAGAACCTCAACTCATTCGCTCAGCCAAGAGATCAGGCGCAAGAGTACATAGATGCTATTGGGCGTGGAGAGCCGGGCGCTATAGGACCTGGCGAGAAAGAATTGTTTGGTGGCGCCTTCGGTGACAAGCTGTTCGAGTTATTCCAGGGGGCACAAAGCGGCATTGAAGACTTCCTTCGACCTAACCCATCCCGTATAGGTGAGACTGGTTTCGGAGCAACAGGTGCTGCAGGTGGACTAGGTGCAGAGCTAGAGGCGTGGATGCGCAGCCTGGGCAACTTCGTACTGCCGTTCACTTCGGCCGAAGCAAGTGGTGCCCCCACTGGACGACGCACAGGCGGTGGTGGGTCAGGTGGGCAAGCTCGTGGTACTGGTGGGCCTAATTTCCAGGGCCCCAAGCCTGACCTTCAAACATGGCTGCGGAGTCAGTTTGTATCACTTGCCGAAGGTCGACCGGCTCGGCGGGAGTCGATCACCAATTTCATCAACAGCGCTGGTCCGACAGTAGCTCAGTTCCTAGAGCCCGAGCCGTTTGTTCCCGGTGAGGGCGAACAGATCGGCGGCCTGTCAGAAGGGATCGCAGACTTTATAGGTAACTTCGTACTCCCCGGCACCGAGAAGTTCAGAGGGGCAACCGAGGCACTCCAGCATGACCGTGGAGTAGGCCCTGGTACTGGTATCTTCAACGATCTGTTTGGCCAGGGTGCAGGAGTAGGTGCGCTTGAGACCCTAACAGGTGGTGGTGCACTCGAACCTTATGGAGGGCGCAACAAGACATTCTTTGAACAGGGTGACAACTTGGCCAACCTCCAGGCACTGTCAGATCTGCTCGGCATTCCCATAGACGAGATTATCAATCGGGGGATGAACCCCACACAGATACCTGGTGCATTTGAGACAGGCAACATAATGCAGAACGCCTGGCTCGCTTCATTCGCCAACCAAGAACTGCAGCAGCTCGGTACGACAGACGCATTCGCCCCCTTCTCTGGCGCAGGCGGTGGCGGAGGATTTGGTGGCTTCAACTTTGCGCCTGGGGATCCGGCAGATCCTAGCTTCTGGCTGGATATGGTGCGCTGGCTGATCTAAGGAGCGGACCATGCCCAAACACAATACACCTCCCACACCCCCTACAGAACCACTGGAAGATCCGACGGAGCAGGAGCCTCGTCCCTTCGCCAGCAAGGGTACCTTGGAGTCTGGTTCTCCCTTCGCCGGCACGTCGGCCTTCTGGCAAGAGTTCTATTCCAGGTTCTGGAGAGACAGCCCGCAAGATGTCATAGCGCAGGGTCCGCAGCCCATCTTTGGCGAGGGCTATCATCCTGTGTGGGACACCGATCAAGCGGTATATCAAGCCCAAGCCATCCTTGAGTCTCGAGGCAAACTAGGTCCGTTGGCTCCGTTTGGTGGGCTCTCGGGCTTTGTGGAGAACCAACTCGGTTATCTGCCTACCTACTGGGAAGACCCTAAACGCATAGCTAAGTGGTATCACAAGATGGATGCCCTCCCAGAAGGAGCGGATCCGCCTGACTGGATCGATCGTGACCGGCTCAATGCAGCCTATACCTATCTCGAGCGGGCAAACGAAGGCACTCCCTGGTGGGATTGGAAGTACCTGCACCCCACTGATCCTGCTCGCTCATTCCTGCAAGGCTTTACAAACCCACCGCCAGAGGCCATGTATCCAGAGGAGCTGCTCTATACGCCTGGTGCGATAGCTGAGGAGCCTAGCGCAGGCCCTCCATTACCTGGCAGCCCTGAGTGGGACAAGCTAGATCTATGGATGAAGGTGATGGTCTCGATCTTTGGCGCAGGGCCCAGCATTCTCGATCCATACGACATAGATCGTGGTGGGATATTAGGTGCACCCCTACGATCCGGACTAGCGACATTCGGGCGAGGCTTTACGAAGGGGGCACCAACAGGTGCAGCCATCGGCTTCTTCACCACCGGCCCGATGGGTGTGCTGGGTGGCGGGCTCATCACCGGCATGATCGGTGGCCTGGCAGAGGTAGGGCTTGAGACCATTCACTCCTACCAACAGAAGGGGCTGGGCTTCGAGATCGGCGGCGTAACAGACAGCTCACTTGAGTACCTACTCAACACAGCGCTCGGGCTGATCCAGTACCCGGCAGAGCAAATCGAACGCACCATCGGCACAGGCGTACAGATCCAGGCAGCATTGCAGGATCCCAACAAGTATGGGCCAGTGGCTGATGTCTTCGGCAACCTAAACCTATTGGAGTTCCCCGGCAAGAAGGCGCAGGGCTTAGTCAGCTTCTTGCCATACATCGGTGGGCCTACAGGCAACATCGCGAGTCTGACGTATGAGACAGCAACCGGAGCCCAGCGTGTGATCACACACGGGCTCGAGTATTTGAGCACGTCGATCTCTCAGCTCACCGGCGGCGACGAAGAGCTGCAGCTCCAGAAGCCCGACGAGGTATGGGATCTGGGAGGTACGGAACCTCGGAAGATAGGACCTAACACACCAGACACTGCCGCAGCGGTATGGAAGTGGGCACTAGCAACCGGGCGCCACGAGCTGATGACAACGGAGCTGTCACCTCGAGATGCAGTGCTGGGTATAGGAGCTCGGTTCGGGATCTCCGGTATCCTGTCTGATCTATTCCTGCAGGCCCTGCTAGATCCCCTCAACTTCACACCCACGGCGGAGGTGCGGATTGCTCGAGGTATAGCCAGGGACAGCGGGGTAGGCGGCCGGCTCGGCGCCATCTTGAAGATAGGTGGAGACGAGAGGGCAGCACTCAACAAAGCCATCCAGATGATTGAGCTCAAGCAAGGCCGGGTGCGTGATATACGTGGTGTGCGGTCAGGGCTCGGATACCTGCGAGGGCAGCTACAGGTAGGTGGCAAAGAGGTACTGGCAACCTTCGCTAACATCCTGCGCACAGATGTCAACCTGGGCCAGGTCGAGACCATCAAGGGCATGGGCACCTTCTCTCGGTGGCTGGCTGGGATAGACGCCGAGGGTGTACCCCGGATCACGTTGGCTGAGAGAGGTGTCGTCGGCAAATTCTTCGGGCTCACTCCCAAGGCCCGAGCAACCAAATTCCTATTCACATCCCACGATGTAGTCAAGCTCGTGCTTGATATGGCTGACAGTCCCGATGCGGTGGCCAATACGTTTGAAGCGATGGCAAGCGGAGATGCAGCGCAGTGGCAGAAGATGGGGCTCGGGATCTTAGGTACACCAGACGGGCAGTACCCAGTGCTGGCTGCTCGAGACTTCAACGTCGAGATCCTAAAAGGATTCCTTGAGGTGTGGCGAGGGGGCGAGCAAACCCGCAACATTCTAAACACAGTGCAAAGGCTATTTGGCCACGAGAGCATAAGAGAGACAGTGCAGCAGCTCCGAGATTTCGGGGACGCAAGCTGGCAGAAGCTGAATGATGCCGTGCGTGCGGGTGTTGCTGAGGGTGACGAAGGTGCAATCAGTGTGGCCAGAGCTATCGATCAGCGGCTGCTTACCAAGAAGACATTGGACGGCGCACTCAAGAGTGCCTACAACGGACACACCCCGCTAACTCTCGATCACTTTCGATGGATCGTGTACGATGCGTGGCTGCAGCACATAGGCGACTGGGCTGTCAAGAGTTTCAACGTCGAGATTGAGCCCATGTTCTACCGGCTGAGCAACGCCGTCAAGCAGGGTGCTTCGATCGTGTTATTGGATGGCAACCCCGGCTACCTGTACGCAAACTTCTGGAATAACACAGCGACCACCGCCATCGATGGATCCATGGGCTTCAACAGCATTGCTCGCATTGTGGACTATTTCGAGAACACCTTGGGCATGACACCTGCCCGACTCGAGCAAGCATTCGGTGGCATAGCTGGGACGCTGGGCGAGGCTGGCCTGGTGTCGTCAGATCAGCTTGCCAAGATGTCCTTTGCCGAAGCAATAGAAGCGGGAGTGTCCGAGCTGGAGTGGGTCAAGGCACGAGAGGCCGCCACGTTCCAGAAGCTGAGTCAGAAGTCGATGGGCCAGGGCGCCGTCAAGATGCTTGACCGTTTCCTGGGCAGCCTACGACAAAAGGAAGGTCAGACAGGGCCGGGCAAGTGGAGCCCTCTGATCATGTCTCGACTGAGCGCTAGCGTCGAGCGCTTGCAAGGCGCCAACGCATACTACAGCGGCACCAAGTCATGGCTCAACAGAGCCTGGCGTCGAGTGATCGGGTTCGACAGGCTACCGGAAGGGATCGAGACTGCGCTGGGTCCTGAGCTAGTGGAGAAGGTGTACGGCATGGTGGAGGGCAACCTGCGGTACGACCTAATCGAGAAGTCGCTGCTCGGAGATGGCCGTATTGAGGCGAACGTCAATCAGTTTACAGAGCTAGTGTCGCAGGCGATGGGTGAGCAGGTCAGTGCAGCGGACGTACTCCAGATGCTGACCGATACGGACATCTTGCCTGTGTTGGAAGCTGAGCTCCCAGGCGCCAAGAACGTAGGCGATATTCACATTATCTTCTCCGAGATCGAAAACCAGATGCGGGGACACATCAACCAAGTGCACGCAATGGAGCTCATCACCAAAGCTGGTGAGGTAGGTGAAGCAATCAAGATGGGAGATCTAACAGGTGTCCACGATACCTGGGTAGATCTCAACGCCCGTATGGCTGAGTGGTGGACAAGCCACGTCCTCGAGTGGGGCAACATTGTTGAGGAAGCTGACCTGATGGTAGGCGAGGGATTTACGGATGCGGCCGACGCACTCTACACAGCCAGGCTAGAGACAGCCAAGGCTGAGGCCAACCGGATCATGGAGATGCAGACAGCCGTGATCGATGGCCTGGTGGAAGGGCTGAGAGAGTCAGGGGTCGACGTTGGACCCAAGTATGCTCTAGGGTTACGGCTCCAGATCGCAGAGTGGAGCAAGTTCTTCGAGATCCGAGATGCCCTATGGGAGGGCTACGGTGAGGCTCGAAAAGAAGGCACGCTCGAGACTGGGCGGTACACCGAGATCATTGAGGAGCTGGGCGGTCGCTACGATCGGATGATTGAGGACGACCTGGATCTGCAGCAGGTTATGGATGCTGAGATAGTGTCGGCTACAGCCGCAGTCAACCTGCGTGCAGCCACGGTATTGTCGTCCCTGCTTGAAACCATCAGGGAGCACAAAGCTAAGATATTCACCCAGGAAGCAGCGGTACGACAGGGAGCCCACGAGCTTTGGAACCTCACGACAGGCACAGAGGCAGCCAACGTGCTCATGCGCAACTTCGCCGGGCACCCTGAGCTAGCCAAGGCATTTGAGACCCTTGTGAAACGGTGGAAGGGACGCACGACAGAAGTCACCGGCAAGGATCTGCGCTCCTTCCGGCGCCAGGTGTATGACATCTGGAGCCGTGAAGTGAAGGTGCAGCACATCAAGGACTACTACCTGCTCCGATCAGAAGGAATGTTCGAGGTCATGTCTGAGGATGCCAACGTGCGACCGCCGGACGTGGAGAGACCTGAGCCTATTCGGTCCACCACCGAAAGCACAGGCACTGAGGCAGAGGTCGCTCGAGTGGTAGAGCTGGTCGAAGGTGGCACACCCCCAGAGCAGGCCACACGAATAGGAGCAGAGCAGATCGCCGGCGAGCTGATGGAGGTGGATTACAGCAAAGCGACAACGCTTGAAGAGATCCGCTTGCGAGCTAGCCGGGATGCCGGCATAGCTACTGCCACCAAGGACGGTCGACCGTTTGATGGGCACCTGCTCAACGTTCTGAATAAAGACCTGGGGCTAAATGACACCCCAAGTAAGCTCAGGCGCTTAGAGGACCTGCTCGATATACGGCGTGAGGGTGGACAGCCGACCGATGCCATGGATGCTGCTCGCCAGGCCATTGTCAACCGAGGGGCCAAGCGTCTGCAATGGAGTCAAGAGAGCAAGCTGGTCAACCTCAGCATAGAGTCATTGGAAACCTTAGATGCCGGCATCGACAACGTTGGCACCAAGAAGCTGCGCAGAATAGCGGAAGCCAACGGCCTCACCGAAGCCAACCTTATGCCCAAGGAGCACCTGTGGTCCTGGTTGGACGCCCGGCGAAAGCGTCTTCGTTCAACCCCTTTTGAGGCGGCGTCACCCGACGCAATCAAGCAGCAAATCAAGACAGCCATGGATCGTACAGGCTACCCAGGTTCAGAGATTGCCACGATGACACTGGCAGATCTTGAAGCCAGGGCCAAAGCGATTGGTATGACCGTGGGTGACTATATCGAGTTCCGCTATGGGCTCGACAACCCCGACATCATCTACACCTTCTCTCAACAGGAAGGCAGGCCCGAGAGCCCATGGATCCAGAGGGCTCGAGAGATATTCGATGTCAGATCTGACATAAAGAAGGTGGATGTAGGCTTCCTACTCAGGGACGGTGACGTACTCAAGATGGAGCTAGATCATCTCGAGATCGGCAGGGTATGGGGCGCAAGCGAGAAAAGCATGGCGTCGATCGATAAGTTCATGGAAGCCGGCCCAGTGCGGTATCGAGTGCATGATGGGAAGATCGTTTCGATAGAGTTCAAGCAGCTCCCAACCGCAGTGCAAAGGGCCAAGCTGTCGACGCTGATGGACGGCAGGGCGGCTTACATTGTAGATTTCCGATCGTTGGCCGGTAAGGAGATCCTGTCGCTAACCAGTGAACCGTTCCCAACCAGAGGCGATATACGGGATATGTGGAGTCAGATGACCGACGCAGCAGAGAAGCAGACCACCACCCTCTTTCAAGACGCCGATGCTCACAAGCCCATCTACTCACAGATGGCCAGGGCGGTCGACGCCAAGATGCCCGATCGTATGGTCGGTGGAGATCTGATCAACCTACTACGCAAGCATGGTGTCAAGCCAGAGGAGATGAAGTGGTCGCTATTGCAGGAGCTCGTTGACATACGAGGAGAAGATGCGTTCTTCGAGAAGTCAGAGGTCCTCGCACTGACCCAGCTACTGGAGCCCCAGTTCAAGCACGTCCTACTGCCAGAGCAAGACGTGAAGATCCAGCCCGTCAGCTTCGAGACAGGTGACGGAAGCAGTGAGGCTCCGGTGACGTGGAACAGGACGGACATACTGCCGGGGACGGTGGATGCGGAAGGCCGTACCAATTTTAGGCAGGAGTGGGGCTGGTCCGACATTGTAGACCATCCCAACGAGCGGCTTGAGTACACAATCAAGTACGAAGGCAACGTAGATCATGCGCTGACCGTCATCTCAGAAGCAGATTTCGCTGACGGCATAGCGGCTTATGAAGTCACAGTCGAGCATGTCAGGTACGCAGGTGGCTTCGACTCGCTGGACGCACGAGACATTATCAACAGGCCCACCTTTGACAGGGTAGGGCAGCCGGGCTTTGACCTACCTCGAGAGAAACAATACAAGTTCCGCAGCATAGAGGAAGCAAAGGCAGCCGTTGAAAACTGGAGAGGTTATGATCTCCCCGGCAGGGATGTTGGATGGGAGCGCTATACCTACCCAGGTGGCAGCAACTATCGTGAGCTCATCCTCCACTTCCCAGAGAAGACCAAGATCGGTGAGACCTACGCTCAGAACCTGGTCGATGCGTGGAACACCGCCGACATCGGGCCGAAGCAAGTACCAGGAGAGCTAGGCTTTACTGGTATCTCGAACCTGGAGCCAACGGCGACCGCAGGGCTAGCGGATGTTGGATCCATTATAGGATTGCTGGCTGTCTCACCCGAGAGCTGGCGCACAACGAACCCCGAGCTAGTCAGAGCATGGGAGACCTACCAGGCATTCAATAATGTGTGGGCGCCGAGATTAGATCTGGGCTCAGGCGCAGAAGCCCCCGGCTTCCAAGACTTCAAATCTCACGCCTTTAGTGAGCCCAACATCCTGTCCTGGGTGCGCATGAAGGATCGTCTCATGGCTGATGGTCGGCGTGTTCTCTTCATGGAGGAGCTGCAGTCAGACTACGGGCAAGGGGCCCGGAAGATCCGCAAGGGGCAGCGGTTCTTCGATGTGCGCAAGGAACTGGCCGATACCAGGCTGGAGCTAATCGATCTGAATACCGAGATGCAGAACCTCACCAACGATGCAATCACCGATCGCACTGCTAGGCTAGGGGCGCCACAGGTCGAAGGCGACATAGTATCCAATGCTGAAGCGGCCAGGGCTTACAGCATAGAGCGGTGGACGGACATAAATGATCGGATCAGCGCAGCCAACAAGAAGCTGGGGAAGGCCCAAGTCGAGCAAAGAAAGTTCAAATACTCAGACCTGGAAGAGGCATCGCTGACATCCCGAACCGCTGATCCAATCCCATTACCCTTCGAGAAGACCTGGGACGAATACTCCCTCAAGCAGATGATCCGTCTGGCAGCCGAGGAAGGCTACGAAGGCTTCATGTGGAACGATGCTGATGGTGTCTTCCAGGCCGAGACCGGCACCGAGTTTGTAGAGGCACAGTACGATGAAGCCCGCCAAATCCAGTGGCTGCAGGTGCCCTTTGAAGAGGAAGGACACCTCACTATCTGGGACGGTGACGGGAACGAGATTGAGAATGGGGTGTTTTCCGAGACCGAGGCTAGGCATCTAGTCGGTGATGCCTGGCACGACCTGGAGACCGTTGAGCGTGTCAATAGGTATCCCGATGCCGGTGACACAGGCACGGTGCGGGCGTCTGAGACCAGATGGCGAGAGCTAGCTGACACACTGGGTCTGTTCGATCGTGACTACGCAGATCAAGCCTGGCAAGACTACCTCGACCAGGGTGGACCCGAGAGTTACCGGAAGTACGTCTTCCCCACCGAAGTCTATGGTGACGTTGAAGTGTTCTCCGCCTATGGCACTGACGACTTCATACTGCGCCCGGAACCCAGCGACACCGGCGTCAAGATGACACTCGAGGAAGTGATGGCGGAGCTTGACAGCTATGAAGTGAAGCTACCTGACTTTGAGGAAGTCATGGGCTCCGATGTAGAGCCGACGCTGGTTCGGGAGGATTTCAGCCAGTTCCTACGAGACGATGTAGGGCGAGACGATCCCGACTTCCACATGCTCGGCTCAGAGTTCTACGATGCCGTCCTCACGGACGACCCCGACTTCCTGGTACCCACAGAGATTGAGTTATTTGAAGGTAGAGCGGATCCCGAGGTTGGAGAGAGCCAGGCTATGCAGATGCGCCAGGGCTTCGAGGGCTTTTACGAGAAGATGCTACCCAACACGGCCAACAAGATCCTCAAGCCCTTCAAGGTCAAGGTCGAGAGGGCGGAGTTTGCTGGAATGCTGCATGACAACTATTCTAATGTCGTCGAGGTCAACGGGCAGAAGTACGTCATCCGGCCCGACACCAGCAGCGATGGCTTCAAATGGGGCGTGTACGAATGGCTAGGTCCGGCCGAGCGTACCCTGATAGATCAGTTCCGCAACTTCGAGCAGGTCATAGCCTGGGCAGGTGAGAACAACAGGTCAATGCTCTTGGATTACGTGAGCAAGACCCCGGTTAGGATGCACGATGGGTTTTTCGTACCAATCACGGATGAGATGCGGGCAGGCAACGGCCCAGAGTTCAAGCTATTCCAAGAGACCAACGAGTACACACTCATCGACAACGAGCTCTCGGCTCGGCGGGCGCTGCTGGAAGCTATCAAACAAGAGGAGCTCCCAACCCAACCTTTCTACCGAATGGTTGAAGAGGGCATCGACATTAGCCAGGCGTGGGAAGGTCTTGACGTGCTGCCGGAGCCGGTGGTGGACGCATACCTCGCATGGCTAAAGGCGCTCGAGGCAGGCCAGTGGGCAGATGGCCAGAAGAATATGACCGCAGCTCCCAAGGGCGCAGTAGCCATAGGCCGAGATGGTCGGGCACTGATGCGCTTCTTCAACAACGCTGACCCGTCGACCGTGATCCACGAGGTAGGGCATATCTTCCGCCTGGACCTACAGCCCAGCGAGCTCGATGTTGTCACAGATTGGCTCAGGAATACTGTACGAAAGCATGACGGCGTGGACGTGACCCAGGTGGAGATGTTTGAAGGTAGGTTCGTCGGTGACGAGGGCGTACCCAGAGCAGCCGAAGAGGCTTTTGCTCGTGGCTACGAGCGATGGCGAGCCGAGGGGATAGCGCCCAACAAGGGGTTACAGGCTGTATTCGAGAAGTTCAGCAAGTGGCTTCTGGAGATCTACCAACAGATCAGGGGCACAGGTATTGACATCCCACTCAACGAAAGCATGAGAGCCTTATTCTCCGACATGCTGGGAGGGCGGGCGCCTGACTTCGACATCTACAACACAACCTGGAAGTCCATTGAGACCGACTCCGTAATCAGGGGCCAGCCGGATCCGAGAGTGGCAGCGGAAGCCTTTACTGACGCCGATGTCGATGCAATGGCAGAGCGGGTGTATGCAGAACAGCGGGCAGTGGATCCACTGATAGGGAACATGACGGAGGCCCACGGTGCAGATCCCAACGTAATGTACGATTTTGCGTACAGAATAATGGACATAAGTGAAATCACCCCATCACACACACTGGAAGGACAACTCTCCAAGGGCTATCCCAAGAAGCTGCAACCTCGAGACCGCAGCCGAGCTGCCAGCGTAAGGCAGTCCCAGCAGATAGCAGCCGAGCTCAACCCAGTGACGCTGCTCGAGCCCAACGTCAGGATTGACGAAGGGCCACCCATCATAGGACCTGATGGCCTGGTCGAGAGCGGGAGTGGTCGAGTGAATGCGCTGCGCCTGGCGATGGAACAGTACCCCGATGGCTACGCTGCCTACAAGCAGCTATTACTTGACTACGTGCGGGAAGGTACCTACGGCGACCTGGATGTGGCGCAGATCCCCGACAACCCGGTACTTGTCAGAGAGCGTCTGACAGAGATAGATCGATTCAAGTTTGCCGAGATCGCTAACGAGTCAGCTATCCTGGGCACGAGTGCGGCTGAGCAGGCCCGGATAGACACCGGGAAGATCACCGATCAGATGCTGGGAGATCTCGTCATCAGCGAAGGACAGACGGCACAAGATGCGCTCAAGTCTCCAGCCAACCAGGGTGTAGTGCAGCGGTTTGTCGACCAGTCCCCCAGGTCTGAGCACGCCATGCTGATGACCAGTGACGGGCTGATTACCCGGCAAGGCATGGATCGCTTGCTGGCCGCTATCTTCATGTACGTGTACGGATCTGAGGATGGTGGTCTGCGCCTGGCCGAGAACGTATTTGAGTCCACAGATCCAGTGATCAAGAACATCACCAACGGCATGATGGCTGCCGCCGGCGATATGGCCAAGGCAGAGGCACTGATCCGATCAGGAAGCCGACCGGCAGAGCTATCGGTGCTGCGTGACCTGTCACAGGCAGTGGAAACGCTCGAGGGTTTGAAGCAGCGAGGCATCCCACTGAGAGACTTCATTGAGCAGGGGACCTTCGAGGAGCTGGGTGTAGGACTGTCCGAGTTCCAGACCGAGATCCTTGTGGACCTGGAGGCAGGTAAACGTTCCGCCAAGGCCATAAGGGATCAGCTACAGGCATTCGCACGTCTGGTCATCGCAGAGCCCGACACAGGCCAGATGGGGCTGCTAGGGCCACATGACTACCCGACTGCACAGGAGCTATGGGTGCGAGCCAAAGAGGCTCCAGCGTCCACGGCTGAGCTATTCCAGCTACCGGAGCAGTACAAGATGCGTGGCTATTTCGACCAGACGCCGGGCATCCAAGAGAATGCAGCGAAGTCGTCCGAGGGATTACGCAACATGCTCGGCATCCTCGACGAAGTACGAGAGCAGATGACCGGACCCGAGAGCTACCTTCAAGAGATCCGGAGCGATGATGTCAGAGGTCGCCTGGCACCTGACCAACAGGCCGAGTTCCAGAAGTGGACTAGGGATCTGAAAGGTCAGCTCGCCGGCACCAAATTCTCTGGCATGAAGTGGGGCGAGGAAACCCGTAACTTCTCCTTGCTGGATTACACGGCACTGAGAGGGGTAGATCTCAACTTCCTCGGGCCGATCGCTAACTACTCATTCTGGCCAACTCGAACCATCGTCCGCTGGATGTCTAGGTTTATGGAGTATCCGGCCATGATGGCAAACTACGCTCGCTTCAACGAAGCCCGGCGCAAGCAAGAGGAACGACCTGGGTTCCCGAGACGGCTGCAAGGCAAGATATACATGCCGCTACCCTGGATGGAAGAGTGGATGGGTGACGGGCTATGGATCGATCCGATCCGGCAGTTCTTCCCACCCCACATGTTCCTAGACAACCTCGATCGAGTGGCCACTGCAGAGAACAGGGTCAACAAACGGACGGAGTTTATCCTCCAGAGGTGGGTCGAGGACGGAACCGCTCCGCCGATCGATGCACAAGAGGCAGTGCAAACGAAGACAGGCTCGCTGTGGCAGATGGCGCTTGACCAGGCCAACGTGGAGATGGAGCAGGAGTTCAAGGATCCACTGGATTACATGAACCTGGTGACATCACTCTCGCTGCCCCTGAGCATCGCCCACGAGATCGGGCGAGGTACACCTGAGCGTATTCAGCCCGTGCCCTTGACTCGCTACACCAAGTCAGCCACGAGCATGTTTTCGCAGATGACAGGCATTGGCAACCCCGAGGGGGTAAACCTGGAAGGGCCCATCAGAGACTTCTTTGACCTGCCCAGGTACGATCGCTTCGAGGATTATCGAGACGAACGGATGCTATCCAGCATGGCAGCGGACAACCCAGAGATCACACGGGAGGCACTCATTGCAGGTATCGAGAAGGAAGGGCCACTACACGATGAGGCGATACGGCGTGTCAACAGTGCCCGCAACTTTGGCATTTATGCCAACCCGGCCTTCTGGATCTTCGGCTTAGGTGGTGACACCTTCCCAACCGGAGAGGTGCGACAACGTAAGCTAAGCAAGGAGTTCGGTCTGGCCATTACGTCGAGAGAGCTGGGTGATAGCACGGCAATCAATCGGTTCTTCGAGAAGTACCCAGAGTACGAGACACGCCTGGCTAGCTTCGACAGCCCGGAGGAACGGATGCGCTTCTTCCTGGTGGACGAGGTGTGGGTGCGGTATCGAGCGCTGGGATCTGCCAACAAAGAGCTGGCCCGTAACCAGCTAGGTCAGGACTTCTTCGATCTCTTCCTCAACAAGGAAACCCGGAGCTATGGCGACATCCCAGTAGAGTACCTAGCCTCGTGGGCTCACCTGCTCGGCGGCTTCGTGCCTGAGAACAAAGACAATCGGATCGAGTACAAGGAGCTGGCGCCACCGCTCGAGCAGCTCCCTCCGCAATTTGCCGACATCATTGACACCTTCCGAGATACTCGCAATACGAAGTTCCCCAACTGGTTTGCGGTGCAGCAACGCTACTTCGCTTCCGGGCCTAAGAAGAGTCAGGCCCGCAAGGATTACCTGGCAGAAGTACCTATGCTCGAGAACTATTGGGACTGGCGAGACGATCAGCTTGAGGGCAACGAGTTCTTGAAAGCCTACTACCGGCGGTACGACCTGGAGACCAGGGATGCTGGATCGCTCGGCAGCCTGAGCGTGCCCGAGATCCTGACCAACCCCATATTGATGCGACAGCTCATGTCCGACCGCTACGGTGGGCAGTCGCTCACCTCTGGCGCCCTGGCGGAGCTGCGCAGGATCTATGAGCTTCTGCAGTCACCGGGCGGGGACTTCAAGGAATGGGTGGACGGTTTGGAATTTGAGCAGGGGATCGAGCAGCCTGCCGGCGTCGGCGGGTTAGGGACACCATGAGTGTAGAGTACATTGTCCTCCTGGTGTCGGCACCGATCGTTACGTGGTGGTGGGTGAAACATCAGCGACTTTAGAAAAACCTAAAATAGAATCCATAAAGGGGATGACGGGTATTCGACTTCACTGAAATTGCTCCCCAGCCAATTTGGGGAAAGTGGAGTACCTGGGTTCGACTCCCAGCATCTCCACTTGCGCTCTGAAACAAAATACACGATAATCTAACTATGAAGCTGGAGGTAGAACATGACTAGCCAATCAGACACGGACCCAACTGAACCCACCAAGGCAGGTGGCGGATCTCCCAACAACCCGGCGGGACCGGATGATCAGGGAGCAACCGACGATCAGAATGGTAAAGCCCCGGCAACGCTAGCGGACATAGCAGCCTCGGAGGAGCGCCAGAAGCAGGCGCTTGCAACACAATACCAAGGCGTGCAGTCACTGTTAGACCGACAATCTGGAAGCCTGAAAGAAGCACTCGAGCCAGTGACCGATCAACTCGCAGCCATGGAGGCTATGGGTATCGAAGTCACACCGGCTCAAGCAGAGCAACTCAAGCAAACTGCTATGATGAAGGCTCTGACCAGGAGTGACGAGGAGAAAGGCCCCGACGGTAAACCTCTCCAGCCAGGAGAGAAACCCGGCGAGACCGCTCCCACAGGCGAACAGACGCAAATGGGTAAACTGGCAATGGGCATGATGCAAGAGCAAGGTGTGGTGATTTTACCCACGGATGCCGAGCTCAAGCTGATAGACCAAGAGACCAAGGATCCCAAGGTGTTTATGGATAGTATGCAAGAAGCCATCGACGCCAAGATCCAAAGGCTCGCCAACCCAGATGTCACCGGCGACAACGTAACCGCACCCGGTCCTGGGGCAAACCCCAGAGGTAAGGGCAACAAAGCCAACACTGTTCTGCCGGAGAAGACTCCGAGTGGAGCAAGCACTGGCAGCCTAGACTACCTTTCGGCCGGATACCAAGAGTCAGACAAATTCCCATCGGGGGAATAAGCTGACCGGGAGAAGCGCAAATGCCTTCAACACTAACGCTTGCTGACTATGCTCAGCTTGCTCCCACCAATATCGAGCGGGGCGTCATTGACGTTTTCCGCAGAGAGTCATTCATCCTCGACAGCTTAGGCTTCGAGGCGGCTGGCGGATTGCAGAAGACCGTCATTCGATCAGCGGGTCTGCCTTCGGTAGGCTTCCGCAAAATCGGTGAAGGTTGGAGCTCATCCAAGGCTACCTTCGAGCCCATAACGGAGAGGGTGTTCGATCTCGGTGGCGACATCGACGTTGACAAACTCTTAGTCAAGGCTGACCCATCCCAGATGGGGAAGCACACTGAGGCGTTCGTGACGGCGATCTCCTACGAGTTCAATGACTACTTCATCAATGGCAGTCCGGTCGTGGACCCAGACGGATTTACGGGGATTTGGTATCGCCTCGAGAATTACCTGGCAGCCCGACAGACTGTTCTTGGTTCAGGAGTCGACATCTCTCCGGATGCAGGAGCTGGCCTAGCGGCCAACTTCGACACCGTGCTCGACCTTCTCGACGAGCTCTCACATGTGGTAGACGGACACGCTCCGGCGATGTTCGTTCTAAACGAGCAACTGTTCCTGCGACTCAACTCTGCCCTCCGGCAGAACGGGTTGTGGAGCCAGGATGAAAATTCCTTCGGCTTGCAGGTCACTCGTTACGGTCCAGCGGGACCGGCGATCATTGACCTCGGCGTGATGGCGGACCAAACAACTCAGATCATCGGAAATCTTGAGGCAGATGATGGCTCAGATTTCACAAGCGGAGATGCAACCTCCATCTATGCAATGCGCACAGGTGGAATGTATCTAAATGGACTGCAGCTCTATCCAATGGATGTAAACCCCATCGGATTGCTGCAGGACGGAGTGACCTACCGCACCGTAATCGACTGGCCCATGGGGATCATGCACGAGAACCCCCGAGCCTTAGCCCGTGCTGTCGGCGTAGTGGCCAACTAGGAGAATGAGTAATGTATGACACTAATCTCATGCTGCTAGACAATGCGGCTCTTGTCACCTCTGGTGGCGAGGTCACAGGTGCGTACCTGGATCTATGGACAGTGAACGCTGACATAGGCCCCCAGATGGACTCGTATGAAGATGCGACTCCTGGCACTGGGCAGGTCGTTCGACCGCTGATCTGGAACTTCACCGTTCACAGCGTCGGAACCGACGTAAGCGGTATCGTGGATATGAGACTGCAGTTCTCGGAAGACGGAGTAGGCGCCGAAGAAGTAGAACATCGCTTCCCGGTCGTGGCGAACGCTGACCCAGCCGTAACCGTAGTCCAGAGGATCTCAGTCCTAGCCCCGTACCGTTTTGTGCGATACAGCTTCGGCCAAAGCACAATCAATGGCTCCGACAACATGGTGGCGAGTTTAGGTCCGACTGATGGTGGCGAGTACGCTAACCCAGGCACCTAGTCAAGCAGCCAACTCTAACTAAATAGCAGAGGCCGTCCCTGACGACGCAAAGGCAGTGGCGGCCTTTCTGATTCTGTCATAGAATAGATGGGTGAGTATATTAGCGGGGGTTGTACTGTTCTTGATTGTTTCGGCAGGCATCATCCTGCCTATATGGGCACTGATTTTATTCCTAAACTACCTTCAAAAAGGAGAGAAGTAAAATGCCACGAGCGACACCTGGAGCACGCAGATTAGCCAAAGAGGTCGGCCTGGATCTCGACAACATAGCAGGCACAGGCAAGAGCGGGTACATCGTAGAAGACGACGTACGGGCCCGGCTTGAGGCCACACTGGCGGCCAACGGCAAGCCCGAGCAAGGTCCACCATTCACGCACGAGATGAAGGAAGACTACGACGGCGAAGTCTATCCGGTCAGCGAGCTCTATAAGATGCGCTTCCGGCAGGACGATGCAGTCACAGGCGACATGGTGGGTGAAGACCTATTAGCCATCAGGCCCAAGGCAGCAGGCGGGAAGTTCCGCTCGCACGACGGAGTGCTTGGGTTCTTCGTGGCAGACCGAGGTTACTTCGCCGAGCCCACTGAGCACCCAGGCCCGAAGCCGCCACCTGACGAGCTCAAAGCGGAGCCGGCAGATACTGAAGCGCCGGGCCTAACTGTATCGGAGTAGTACATGCTGGATCTATGGGAATTGACTCGAGACGTAGCTAGAGAGCTCCGCAAGGGTGGGCTGTACTCGGCCACGTCCACAGCCTCTACCACCACCACTCTTACTGATGCCACGATCCCGCTGATAGCAGGGGCGGTGGATGGTGGAACGATCTGGCTGCACGATGAGAGCCCGCACATCTCTCGAGTGATCTCAACCTTGAGTGCGGCTGGCCTGGTAACGTTCACTCCCTTAGTGGCAGCATTGGCCGGCGCCCAGGCGTACACGATCTTCGGCTCAGTCTACAACCGCTCAACCCTCCAAGATGCAGTCAACCGGGCGCTCCTAAACCTCGGAGAGTTTGCCCAGTATGGCACCTTCGACTCGACCGGGCTGCAAGAGGATTACAACATTCTTACCCTGGTACCTACGGCCAATCGCATTATGACGCTAGAGGTCTCGGCCTATACGGATCCCAGCACAGCAGACAACCCGGCCTGGATGATGCACTACGGCTGGATTCAGTTTGGGGACACCCTTCGATTCTTGGCCAACCCGCCCATCTATGATGGGACGGCGAACATCCGGATAGGGTGGAACATCCCGCATGCTGAGCTCACCACTGAGGCCGATGAGATCCGGCGAGAGGTGAGCCCGATCCGCTTGAAGTGGGAGGCAGTGCAGGAAGCGTACATGAGCCTGATCGGACCACGAGACTCCGAGGTCCTCGACGAGCAGACCACCAACCTATTCAACCGAGCAGCCCAGATGGCCGGCAAGTACCCGGCCCATGGCAATCAACCGCTCCCTGAGCCAATGCTCTTTATGGGCCCAGGCTCTCGAGGCGGTGCTGCCGTCAACCCAGACCTGCAGGTATAGCCATGCCTGCATACGCCGTCGAGGTCAGCCCCACCGAACCAAATCCCACCCATCACATGAGTCTTGTCGCAGAGGATGGGACCGAGATAGGTCTCATTCTGTGTGATCCAAGTGGCAAGCGCCTGTCTACTGCAGTAGCCAGGGCCAATCTCCAAACCAGTCCAGTAAAAACCACAACAGGCGACAGCCAATACTCGGATGGCGAGCCACCTTTTGTCACGTCTGCTCAGCAAGGCTGGTCGGGCGGCCAAGGGCAGGAGCGCTTTGAGGACAACCGGAATAAATACAACTCAGGCGCCAGGATCCAGACTGTAGATGGCAAGGTGGTCCTCGGGCCACGAGAGCACTTCTCTACAGGATACGCTCCGCAGGCGTATTCCCTGCCAGGAGAGTATGTTCTGCCCGCCCAAGAGGGCGATATAGGGAGAATGAAGTGGACACAAGCGGACGACATAAACGCCCTGACATCTAGGTTCATCACCACCGATGCGCTAACATCTCCGCTCTTGTATCTTTTTGGGAAGGCTATAGGCACCGCCACCGGGCCCGACGACGAGACCGACAATGCTCATGTTCTGCACTGGGAGATCAGCAACGATGATGCGGGCGGGTCGGTGCCTGGCACATCGGTCCTAACAGGGACGGTCAAGTTTGGTACGATCTGGACGGACACCATGATGCGATGGGAGGAAATGGACGACGTGACCCCTTCCGTCCCCAACCTCGCTGCAAGCACGGCTTATTGGCTCACGCTGTACCCCAACTCAAACGCTGACGCAACCGATTATGTGGAGCTAGGCTTCTGGTTGGATCCCGATGGTAGTGCCGGACTGTACGGGGGTCTCAGTGCCACATCGGACGATCTAGGGGTTACTTGGAGCGCATTTCGTTCGACCACCCATCAGATGATATTCCGTCTGGTAGGCAACACCCAGATGGACGCCAATGGCTTCCTATTCTTCTACCGCAATCAGCTTTACTACCTCACTCGACCAAGAAACGGAGCTCCCACACTCTTGATGAATGGATGGAGAGGGGTCTGTGATTCCAACGCAGGAAACACCACACAGCTTCTCGACGCAACCCAAGTGGGGACAGGATGGGCCAACGGAGTCGCTATTGGCTCCGTAGTATGGGTGTTTGCCGGCCCTGGCAGCAACGATCGAGTGCCGTTCCGAACGGTCACGGGCAGCGCAGATGGGATCCTGACCGTAGGCTCCAACTGGGTTACACCCCACACCATAGATACTGAGTATGTCGTTCTTGGTGCTCGTGTGTGGTACGAGATTTCGCACAACATAGCACACCCCCCAACGGGCCGACCGGCTATAGGTGTAGGTGGGGACCCTCCCAACGACGAGCAAGTTATCCTCTATATTCCACAAGGCCACACCAACGATGCCATTCAGATGTTTCGACAGTACAACAAAGCCGGTGTCTTCACCACAGAGAGCAAAGACATCAATGATGGTACCGGAGGCGCCGGTAGCTATAGGTCGAAGCTGATGATCAACGTGCAAGACAGGACCAAGGGGCAGATACTTGTCAAGGTCGAGGACAACAACGCTAGTGGGTCAACGGGAATAGTGGCCGAGGCGAGGACGCCCGGAACGTGGACCGAGCAGAAAGGCTGGGGCGGTGATGAGTGGCTGGGAGACTCGCAGCCGTCACTGCTTATCAACGCTATTGAGTATGTAGATCCCAACACGGAAGCACGGGTCGCATGGGCCACCACTCGAGATGAGCTATTTGTTAGGGAAGGAGGAGAGGACCCTCCGGCGCTTTGGAGATCCATCCTTCTGCCCGAGCTCAAGTCCTTTGCGTCTGAGCGTACAGGACACGCTTTGGCGATCTGGAATACGTCTCTCTACCTCTCGTTGGCTGGTGGCCTGCTTGAGAAACTGACAGGGGGCAACACCCTAACCGACGTGGGTCCAGGCAAGGGTACAGGCTGGCCCTTCTTCCGGGGCGGAGAGATTGAATCGCTGGCCAGTTATCCTGGGCAGCTATTCACTGCAACACGTCCTTCCGAGTTCGTGGGTACGGGCTTCTCAACCATCACGAGGTTGACAGGGCAGGACAGCCACGATTCAATATACGAAACTGGTGTCAACCGGCCTCTAGGTGACATGATCGTGCAGCGTGTCCCCAACACACTCAACTTCTCAGGGCCCACCTCCAGGCTTTGGTTTGTCGAGGGCAACGATCTTATGTGGATCAACCTGCCTGGCCAGGGCAGCAATCCGTTAGAGGACGACAATTACCAATTCGCATCAGAAGGATGGGTTGAAAGTAGCAGGATCTACGCCAATCTGGACGACAGGCAGAAGGTGTTTTCATCCATCAAGCTAGTGTCAGATGAATTGAATGGCACGGTGGCGGACCCAGGCGGACCAGACGGGGAGATGTGGATTGAAGCGGGATACCAGATAGACGACGATGAGCCTGGATGGTTGATGACCGCCTTCTACGGAGGCGACTTTGACACATCACCGTCGCAGGAAGTCTTCATCACAAACTACGACAACGACCAGGTAGTGCCGGTGCGTGGCCGGTATCTCCGGACCCGTCTCAACCTCAACTCTATCCGTGACATCTCCACCCCTGTAATGCGGGCGCTCCTGGTGGAGTCCCTCATAGGTGAGCCCCACAAGTTCTCATTCAAGGCGACACTACTATTCGAGGACAACCAGAAGGACCTACGAGATAATCCATACACGGACGTTCAAGCCTGGCAGCAAGCCGGCAGGTTGCAGGAGTATGCCGAGCAGCTCGAGATCTTCACGCTTCATGCTCCATCGTCCACGCTAGACGGCGCCAAAGTAGTGATTGCGCCACCAGAGGTGGGCCCCATCGTCATCGCTGACGACACCATAACCACGGCGGAGCAAGAGGCCACCGAGAACCTCATAGGTACACTGTCGATCATCCAGGTCATCTTGCCAGACCTGGGGCTAGTCCCATGAGCTATCGATTTCCCGAAAAAAAGAAGCGCGAGTCAGCGAAACAGGAAGGGCTGCCAAACATCTTAGAGACCCGTGCGCTCGAGGAGAACCTGCCGACCGTTATCCAGGGCAAGCCGGTGCAGTCGCTCGAGGAAGCACGGATCGCAGTAGGGTTGCAGGTACTGGCATGGCGATTTATTTATCAAGAAGCGTTCTATGGTGGGACGACAAGGCCAGGCGGAATCGTCGTGGATTTTTTGGTGCTCACACCCGGACCTGCAACACCACTCCTCATGCAAAGCCGCTATTGGCATACGATCAGAGACCGCAGAGCCAAAGACATCTACCAGATCTCACGGCTGATGAGCATCCCGAACCTGGCCAACCCGATAGAGATCTGGGATTTCGAGGTACAATCCTTGGAGCAAACGATTAGGGTGCTGATGAACAGGTTGGGAAGTGGATAATGAAACGAGATGGAACGAGTCTCACCGGCGATCTTGTGTTTATTGGAGTTATGATGCTGGCTGCAATTCTCCTGGGGAGCGGATAATGGGCCCCACAGAGGAAGCCGTAACTGTAGAAGAACCGACCGCTGTGTTACTCCGGCGCCATACATTTACAGACCCCCAAGAAGACCCCTGGAAGCACCTAATCTCGCTGCTTTGTCCACAGATACACCTGTACCGGAACCTAGCAGAGCAGGGCAAGATCTACGGATCCGTTCTCGAGGTCGGTTTCGGGACCGGGGCGCAGGTGCTGCAGTACACCCACAAAGCAAACTACATCGACGCCATCGAGATCGGTGTTGCGGCCGTGGCCTTCGCCAAGCTGGCATGGCCTATCCCTAACGTGAACTGGCTCTACGGGGACATCTGCCGCTGGGATGCCCCCAACATGTATGACACCGTTCTGTGTTTTGAGGTATTGGAGCACACGGAGGATCCCGAGGCAGCAATCCGAAACATGGCAGAGACACTCAGGGTCGGGGGCACGGCCCACCTAAGCGTGCCTCATAACGACCCAGGTGTAGAGATACACAAGTGGAGCTGGACGCCGGACGACTTCGAGAGTGACTTGGGCAAGTACTTCAAGAACGTCAAGGTGAAGGCGTCGGGGCGTCTGATATATGCGGAGGCCACCAATGCTTGAGCTCACAACCTGGACTGACATCTCTCGCTACAATAACTCCAAGCCCAACAGCGATACGATTCTACCGATCACTTTCCATCGTATGCAGGACCAGGGTGTTGTTGGCGTGTGCATTCGCAAGACTATTGGAAGGTTCCACGATCCAGCCTTCGAGATGAATTGGCAAGACGCCGGTGATGTAGGGCTACTGCGCACTGTCTACTGCGTACCTTATGTGGCCTATGACATGACAAAGCAGCAGCTCGTGATGAGCACCTGGCCAAGCGGCGGCCTGTTTGACGACAAGGTTGACATCCCTGCGTGGGATGATGTAGAGCGCAAGCATAAGCTCAACCTGTCACAAGCAATTACCCGGCTCCTTCCCTGGCACTACGCAATGAAGGACACGTTTGGAGCTGCCGAGTTCTATACGGCCAAGTACGTGTGGCAGGATTTCTATTCAAAGGCGCCCGGCTGGCAGAAGGACTGGGGCCTGGTGATTGCGAATTACCGCAAGGATCTCTACCATCTAAGTATTCTCGAAATAAAAAAGATGGTGGCCGAGCAGAGAATATATCCTGACGTACCGATCGGTTGGCTAAGGGACAGCGACGGCAACATGATACCGTCCGCCCTGCGCTGGAAGCAGTGGCAGATCTCCGCTGATGGGAACGAGCTCGGCTCACAATATGGTGTGCATGGCAGGGACATCGACGTTAGCTTCCGCCAGGTTACACAGGTCATCCCCCCTCCAGATCCAGGTAGCACCCTAGACGAAAAGGTGCTAGAGTTGAGAGCAGCCTGGGGTGTCGTCGGTGACATCCTTACTGAGATTGAGGAGGAAGTCCATGTTTGATAGTGAGAGCGGCTAATGAACGGCGAGCTAAGAAGCAGAGCAGTTGCGATCATAGCCGGCAAGCAGGCAGACCCAGACGAGAAGCTAGACTTGCTGCTCGGTATTACCCTGGATACCCTGACCGTTGTCGAGCGCAACGAGGACCGGATTACAGTGCTTGAGGTATATCCGGACACCATAAAGCGGGTAGCTAAGCTCCTGGTCGGCCTGGGCGCCCTGGCGGCTGCGATAGTAGCGATCAACGCATTTGTAAGTTGACACACCCCCGAACTATGGTATATTCTCATTGTTGTAATATGAACAATCAGGCCGAGTACCACCACAGAGGAAAACATGCCCCTATTATCTAAGATCCGTTTGCGCTATCTGCGCCGACTCGGTTTTCCTGGCTACAGCCACATCGAGCTAGAGATCGAGGAAGAGATCATCATTGAAGAGGGTGACACACCCGAGTCTGTGGAGAGGCTCTCCCTCTTGCGCATGGGCGCAGCAGTCAAGAGCGAGATGCAGCCAGTGGTAGATCTCTATAAGACAACAGCGCCCGGTAGTCTGCCAGCATCAGCATCTACACTCCAGGCAGAGTCAGCCGCCAGCAAAAAGACATACGAGGCGAAGCAGGCTAAGAAAGCAGCAGCCGGCCAGCCCACCTTAGACGAAGTGCTCGACGAGGAGCCTGTAGATTTACCAAAAGATCGAGAACCTGGCAGACCTATGCCCGTGTTCTCCAAGGAAGGCAAGCGGACACGAAATGTTGGACAAAAGAGCTTTATGGTTGCAGCGATCAACGCAGCCTGGGTAGCACTATCAGAGGCAGAGATCATTGACAGCTCCCCGGACGCAGGGAAGGCCAGCAACGATAAACGGGGCCACGTTCGAGGATGGTTGCTTATGACCCCCTTGGATCCAGGGTTCTCAGAGACAGAGTTACTTATGGTGATCGAGAGCTATGGCAAATGGAGGGGGCAGGGACTGACAACATCGGAAGCAATGCTGGAGGTAGGAAATGACTACACCGCTCACTACACCGGAACCAAGCAGTATCAATTTGCAGGAGATGGAGGAGACGGGGCTGACGATGGAGGGGATGCAGCTCCTGCAGGAGCTGGAGAAAACCTTGAGAGCAGCGAGGTTGAAGATGGGTCAGGCGATCAAGATCCTGACGCTGATCAACAACCCGCCAGCGATCCCAACGAGCAAGCCGCCGATGACGGCGCCGGGAGCGGAGAAGGCGGGGGTGGCGACGTTGAAGGTGAGCCCGAGGCCGAAGCCGAAGCTGAGTGATCACCCAGCAATCCAGACCTACCGGGATGTGTTCCACACGTACCCTCAGAAGGGCGTCTACGAAGACATCATCGAGGCTGTAGGTGACAAGCTCGAGGATCTTGATGTATGGCGAGCGTGCTGTGTCTCTTGGATGGGCAACGGCTGGAACCCCAAGAACATCATTGGCCAACTCAAGCGCTTCAATGACGAGTGGCAAGATTCAGGACCAGGCGCCAGTCACCCAGAAGTGATCGACGACGTTCTATACAACGTATATCCTGATGGGACACGAGAGCTTGCAACCGTCTCTGATTGACCACGACGCTGAGCTAGCCTTGATAGGTGCAGCCTTGATGGGCACAGTCTCGCCGGCAGGTCCGGAAGTCTTCAACGACGAGCAGTACCGGCACATCTGGCGTAAGATCAAAGAGCTCGAGCTCGCTGGGGCCGACATCGACATGATCACGATCGGCATGGATTCGCAAGCCTGGTACCCCGTCCTGACGAGCGCAGCAGCATCTGTCCCATCCGTTCTCCACATCGATAGTTATACGAGCCGGCTTTTAGATCTGGCTGGCCGGCGCAGTTTCATTCGTGCGAGCGAAATTGCTGTAAAAGAGACACTCAACGTCGAAGGGCACAGCCTGGACGAGGTGCTGGGGAGGCACTTCTCTCGGACTGCGGGTATTGCGCACGGAGATCTTTTGTCTGCCCGAGCCCTTGACGTTGACAAAGTAGTGGACCGCTACCTGGATGCAGTAGCGGATCCGCAAGAAGTGTGGGGTATCCGGACTGGCTTCAATGAGATTGACATAGAGCTGGGAGGGCTGCACATAGGCGAGAGCCTGATCCTGGCTGGGATGCCAGGCGCCGGCAAGTCAATGTTTACTACTCAGCTCTGCTTCCAGATGGCAGGTGTACCGTTCTGGCCCATGCAAAATCTCGGAGAGCCTGTACCAGGGGTCATGTTTCAAATGGAGATGAAAGAGCCGGCCATCATCCGGCGTGCAGCGTGCGGTGTCGCTCGAGTCAGCCAGCGCAGAGTAATGACCGGCACGCTGGAAGAGAACGAGAGAGAGCGCTTCCTAGCTGCGCTCGAGACAGTGAAAAAGGCGCCGGTGCTGATCTCCGATCGTACCGACTGGGATACTCCCAGGCTGACCGTAGAGGTAGCTGGCCTCATCCGTGACCACGGGATCAAGTGGGTGCTGATAGATTATGCAAGCCTACTCAAGGACCAGGCCGAGAGCGACATCGCTCGAGAACGCAAGATTTCGCAGGGGCTCGCAGACATGTCTAAGATGGGAGTGGCTGTGATCTCAGTCGAGCAGCTCAACAAAAAGAAGGGGCTGTATGGCAGCATTCAGAAAGCATACGATGCTGATGTCATTCTCATGCTGACTGGGGTAGGCGGGAAGGAAACACCTAAAGACAAGCGGCGGATCCAGGTCGAGAAGGCCAGGGAAGCCGACCGATCGCTCCAGTTCTACCTAAAGATAGTGGGTACACAGAAGCGTTTTATCCCGTGGGAGGACGCACCGGAAGAGGTGGAAGATGCCGAAATCCCCTTCTGATGTATGGTGGGACCAGGCCGTCGAGAAGCTCGCCAAGAGCGACTTTCTGGACAAGGTGATGTTATCGTTCGAGGACGAAGCGCAGTATAATCAATTCAATCAACAGCACCGAGGCCAGTACACAATTTTACAGACACTCAACAACCCGACCAACAACAGGATGCACGTCTGGGTTGAGAAAAATAAAGCGGCAACCTGGGTGACGAACCATAACAAACAACAAAGGAGTCACAGTGTCCGAGTCACGAAAGTCTAAACTCAAAGTGGGCGAGGTGGCAGCCTTGGTGGGGTTGAGCATATTTATCATCGCCATGGTGGTAGGGCTGAGCATGTTGGCGTGGCCGACGATCCAAAAAAACTGGTTTCCTCAGCCAACGCCGATCGTTGACGTTCGCCCGCTGATAATGACCAACGAAGAGATGAACGGGTGCGCCGATCCTGAGTTCTCAGTTATTGTGATCGATGCCACCTCGCCCCAGGTGGTGGTACCAGCGATTGTCGCCATGCAAAAGAGCGGGGTCATCAGAGAAACGGATGCTATGATAAAGAGGCTAGTGGCGAAGGAAGCGGTGCCCTACTGGACCTGGAGCCAGACTGACGGTTTGCAGTTAGCCATCTTTGACCTGCCAGCAGAAATTATCTACAGGCTAAACCTGTATTGCAGCACCGAGACCATCCAAGGATCCTACCCGCTGTACGACACAGTGGTAGTAGAGAAGGTCGACCTAGAGGAGATACAATTACAGAATGAGTGAAGATGAGATAAACCTTGAGGTTGCAGATCCGGTTGACAAGCTAATGGTTGTCATGTCGGACCTGCACGGGGGCCATCAGCTAGGATTGCTGGCTCCAGACACACTGCTATGGGCCGAGGACATAGATGGCGAGATGGTTCCGTGGACACCATCGCTCAGCTCCCTTCAAGTTCAGCTTTGGGATTATTTCAGATATGATCTTGACGAGGTTGTGAAGCTGGCAGCCGGAAGGCCCATAGTAATCAAGGTCAACGGCGACATCACGCAAGGCACAAAGTACGTTCGGGAATGGGTGAGCACACGGGTATCCGACCAGATCGAAATAGCTGTCAAAATTCTGAGCCTACCACTGGCGATGCCTGAGGTAATGCAGATGGATCTCGTCATGGGTACTGGGTCTCACGAGATGGATCAGACCAGCCCAATCCTGGCCCAGCGGATACTGCGAGCTGAGCACCCCAAGATTCCAATCGGAATGGCCAACCATTATCTGACCACCATCAACGAGACGCTGTTCGATCTCGCCCACCACGGGCCCATACCTGGGTCTCGGCGCTGGCTTGAAGGCAACTCACTTCGATGGTACACAAACGACCTGATGCAAAGGTCGCTCGACCTGGGCCTCACACCCCCGCATTGGGTGATCCGCTCGCACTACCATACAATCGCACGGTCAGCCTCGGATTACCGCAAAGGCACCAAGCTCTATAGGACCGAGGGCGTGCTGACACCCGGCTTCACTGGGATGGATGGCTACGCACGCCAGGCTACCCGGTCTAAGTTCGAGATCCACGTTGGGCTGATAGCCTTCGAGATCCCAGCCAAGGGCATCGCCGGCAGCCAGGCAATGCACCACTCATTCCGTGTTCTGGACACCAGGCGCAAGCAGGTGATAAATTGAGCCACGACGACATGTTTGCCGCCATAGAGAAGGTGATGGCGGAGAGAGTTTCCAACACGGGGACATACACGGTAGCCGAAAAGGTGGTGGATATACTAGCTGCCGCCACCGAGCCCATGACAAACAGAGAGATCAGGCTAGTGCTTGCGAGGCTCGGCATGCCACACGGGCGAGGAACAATAACGGCCTGCATGGGAGACCTATGCGATCTTGGCGTGGCCGAGTATATGGGCAAGGCGGTAAGGACAGTCAGGAGCACAACCGCCCTGCTCCCCGTGTACGTGCTAGCCAAAAAAACAGAAGATGACTAAGTATGTATATATCTCCGGCCCGATCAGCCTGGACGTGCTGGGCGGCACTCGGGCTGCGATAGAAGCCGCTGACCGCATCCTCGAGCTAGGCCACGTCCCTTTCGTACCTCACTTGACCATCCTATGGGACCTGATGAGTCCGAAAAGCCACAAGGATTGGCTAAGCATGGATCTCTACTGGATCAAGAAGTGCGATGTCTTACTGCGCTTGCCGGGAGAGTCTAAAGGTGCGGACCTGGAGGAAGACTGGGCGAGACAGCATTTTATACCCGTGATCCATGATGTGGAGGAGCTATGCTAGCAGGCGACCTGGAAGTAAACGAAGTAGAGACACTACGACACGCACGGGACGCTAACCCACAGTGGTTTGCCGCCATCATGCTGTCCGCCGAGATCATGGCCGAGCGGCGTAAGAAGTGGAGTGGCCAGACCAACCCCTTCGCTAACTTCATTCGCTGGGCACAGATGAATGGCGTCCCCGTCGAGCACACATTTATGTGGGCGACCACACTCAAGCTCACCCGTGACCAAGAGGCAGATGCCGAGGACGACAGCCTGCTCGACAATGCTATCGACGGGATCAATTACCCAGCTCTCAAGGCCGGCTGGATGATGATGGACGATGCTGAGAAGCTGGCATGTATGCTAGAATTGGGCCCTTGGATCGACAGCAGCCTTATCAAGAATTGGAAACTGAACCGTGTCTAGGAAGATCAAGAACACTGTAGCCGATCGTAAGTGGGCCAAGCTGATAAAGGAACGGGATCACTGGACCTGCCAGCGATGCGGGACAGTCTATCCAAAGAAATCAAGGGGCCTACACGCTGCTCACATATTCTCTCGGCGCTTCAAGAAAACCCGCCACGACCCACTCAACGGGGTGGCTCTGTGCTTCGGATGCCATAGCTACTTTCATGCCAACCCTCTCGAGTTCCACGAGTGGGCCGAGAAGTATCTGGGGACCCGGAGTTATGTGCTATTGAGAGATAGAGCAAAAAAACTTGCAGTCAACTGAGCCCCACGCCGGATCTCTTATGGGACCCCCGCAGCCAAGGCCCTGCGGCCCATCGGTGCCGGCGTGCGGCTGAGGTGATTGCATGAGCAGGCGAGGAAACAGAGACAGTCGATCTGAAAAGCTAGGTCAGCACGGCGGGCGCATGTCTCAGAGGCAGCGTCTCAAACAGACCATCAAGGTAGCTCAGAAGTACCAGGCCATGCTGGGTGCAGCCAACGTGAAGATGCTGGAGCAGCACGCAGAGATCCAGGCCGCTCGCCATGCCGCCAAGTGGTATAGCAAGCGCTGGATCTGGACGATGGTTACTCTCATTGTAGTGGTAGGGGTGGTGGCCGTTGCGTTACTCGCCGGATGAGTGGAAGCAGTGGATGGCACAGACTTACGAGGTGTGCCTGAGCCGCAACCAAACGCAGGGTCAGCTCGCTATTTACCATGCGAGGCCAGGCGTGGTGCCGATGTCAGGGCAGGTAGTGACATTCGTGCCGGCACTACACGGGTTTGACGGAGCTGGCAACGAGACACACGTTCATCGACCTGAGTTCCGTATTGAAATCAATCTGAATTGAGAGTATGATGGCCATCGTTTACGAGGATAGACCTGAGCTTATGATGACAAGCAAAGTGGCGAGCAGGCTGTATTTCGCAGCACTGGCTGTAACCGAAGATTTTGAGCGCCTTGTGACCGAGGACGTGTTGTTTGAAATGGAGATTGAGAGCCTGGCCAGGTTGCAGCGTGCTATCGAAGACTACCAGGGGGAGGAGCTGACCGCCAATGGAAATACTGATCAAGACTAGCGACATTGACTCCTGGGATGTGGGCGTGAGTGTAGGGACGGATCTCAAGGAGGACCTGGATCAAACACACTTGAACCTGGGCATCCTAGCGAATCATCTCTGCCCCATCCGGAAGGCTGGTGGCCAAGATCCCAAGAACCAAAGTCAGACAGTCACGGCACTAGCCAAAGAGATCGGCATCGATCGCTCGTGGCTCTCCAACGCAGCTAACAATGCGCAATTCTATGCCGGGCACTACGATGACATACCTCCCCAGGCTACGATCGGGCAGCTCAACCGAGGGCGTAAGCTGACCGGGTGGACCGTCAAGCTCGACAAACCCCCAACCAAAACGCAGCTCAAGAAGGCCATGAAGTACCTAGAGGGCGAGGTCGATGAGCCGGCCAAGATCCCACCGACTGCTATCAGCTATCTTCGGGCAGCCAGAGGCAAGCTGATCAAGGTGCTCGAGCACAAAGCGCCCCTCAAGGGTGGCGACATGACCATGGTAGAGTCAGCCAAGGATGTGATCGACGAGGTAGACAGCCATTATGAGAGCGAGGACGAATGATCGAGCTCTGGTACGGTGAAGTCAAAGGCGTTGACGTGACCGTGGGTGCCGGATGGGCTGGGGCCTGGAGAAGTATTGGAGAGTACAACATCCTCATCGGGTTGGATGTGAGGATCTCCCCAGGTCTAGTGGAGATCGATCTAGGATTACTGATCGGCGGATTATCTTTGGAGTTTGATTGGTGAAAGCTAAACGTCTTCACCCCCTAGTTTCAAATAAAAAGAAGGATGCCAACGAGGAGCTCACTGACCTGGACCGTCAGATCTGGTGGTACATAGGGCTACCATCCACGAACCACTGGCACGAGACCAAGATGGCCATGCGGGTTGCCCGGTGGACCCCTTCAAATTGGACGATGCTCGAGGCCCCACCTCTCAAGGTCAACAGGCTGCGCAAGATGATGATTGAGTTCTTTATGAAGAAAGCGAAGAACCCCCAAGATACACTGGTCATGCTAGACATAGACCACGAGCACCCCAAAACAGTAGTACCTCTCCTGGTCGGTGACGGTCGGTTTCCTATCCACTGCGCCCTGACCTTCAAGCGAGCCCCCACGTTGCCGGTACCTATGGCGATGGATTACATCAACGGATGGGACAGGAGCCCCGCCATGTGCGCACAGTTCACACCCGGCGAGGTATTGAAGTGCGACCGAGGTGGCACAGGCGCCATGGCTATTCAACGCCAGGTGTTTCAAGCGATCATAGAGCTGGGCTACCCCGTCGATCAGATGTTCGTCTACAAGGACGGCGAGGACTGCGACAAGTGGTTCGCTCGCCTGTGCAAGCAGGCCGGGTTCGCTCAGTATGTCAACACAGCAATAGAAAGCCCACACTTCTCCGACGTGCCCGAATATGTTGACTCGAAGATGTGGGACAAATGGGCAAAGGGAAAGGGACACGGAGGGATCGTAGAGAATGATCGGACCAAGTGACATCAGAAGGTACATTGGTGCCGTCGTCGTACTGGCGGCAGTCGAGGTCGTGGTTCTGGCCATGATATTCATGGCCCTATGGAGGATAGGAGATGGGTTGGATAACGCAATCGCCGGAGTGGCAGAAAGCCAACAGGGATGCTGCTCGTGTTCGTATGGCTTACTTGAGGCTGATGTGTCTGCTTCACCCACAGCGACTCTTGCCGCTTGCCAGGTGGATACCGCAACCCCACAGCTTGAATCAACAGCTACGCCAGGGGTCAGTCCGACCCCAACGGAGCGGGATCCACAAGAGACTCCGACAAGTGATCCTACACTGGGACCGACGCCCACAGTTCCAACGACAACCCCGACGCCGGTGGTCACAGATACAACTCCAACAGTTATTCCAAGCTCAACACCCACGCCTGAGCCTACCGCTACACACACTCCTCCGCCTACGGAGAAGCCCAAGTGCAACCGAGGTCTCGGTAATGGGAGTGAAGGTTGCGACCCTGGCAACTCTGGCGGAAAACCAGGTGGCGCTGGTGAGGACTTTGAATAATGACCAAGTTCGA
>SDBS01000538.1_pt1 | contig 37114 bp, 34 predicted proteins | sample 2277091 | NCBI WGS metagenome assembly SDBS01 (sample SAMN10404972, study PRJNA504765) | marine sediment metagenome | isolation source: marine sediment core GS10_PC15, 163 cmbsf | place: Arctic Ocean: Southern Knipovich Ridge | collected 2010
GGATGTAAAGCAGTTCTGTCATTCATGCCATAGTCCGGTAGGTGTTATGAGAAAAGAGATACCGAAAAAAACTGCCGATGCAACCAGCATAGCTAACGAAGGTGTCTTTTGTGATTTTTGTCATACTGTAAAAGAGACCAAGGGTGTTGGCAATGCTTCCTATGTTAATGACCCCGGAAATATAAAACGGGGCCCGTTTGATGATTCTAAATCTCTAGGCCATGAAACAACATATTCAGAACTTCATACCAAAGGTGAGTTTTGCGGGATGTGTCATGATGTGAAACACCCTACAAATAATTTGGTAATCGAGAACACATACACTGAATGGAAAGAAGGACCATATGCTAAAGAAGGTACCCAGTGTCAAGATTGCCATATGACACCTGGCCCCGGTGTTACCAAACCGAATCCGGGTCGAGCAGCTCTCGGAGGGCCGGAAAGGGACATGATCTACACGCATTATGTTGTTGGCGCTAATGTCATGATGAACAATTTCTATGAATACAATGAACATGCCAGACTGGCGGAGGAAAGGTTAAAAGCAGCAGCCACGATGGATATAGGAGCATCGTTTGAATCTGGAGGACAAGGACAAGTCAGCATTAGGATAACTAACAGTGGATGCGGTCATTACCTGCCGACCGGTATAACGGAACTGCGCCAGATGTGGGTACATCTGATTATTGTCGATGGTACCGGTAGCAAGGTATACGAATCGGGTACACTGGACAAGAAGGGTGTACTTGATCCGAAGTCAGTCATCTACAATACGGTCTTAGGCGACTCGGAAGGCAAACCAACCGGAAAAGTCTGGGAAGCAGAGAAGATACTATCTGATAATCGTATTCCTCCTCGACAGTCTACCGAGGAAACCCATATAGTGGATATCTCCGGTACGCAAGGACCCTACAAAGTCACAGCGACACTTAAGTATCGTAGTGTGTCACAAGACGTTATTGATAAGCTACTCGGGAAAGATTTCATAAAAGTTCCGGTTGTAGATATGGTCACTAAAGAGACAACAGCCGGGTAAAGAGAACAATCAGAGAAACCAAATATCATATCATCGGATTGCTAATTGCAGTTTGCGGATTGCGGGCAAGCTTCAGCTCTATTGCTCTTCAGCACTATACATCATCAGCTTAAAAACGTACTGGTTACTGACATGCTTCCGCTCATCAGCTTAAAAACTTCTGCGGCGCTATGGTTCTATGAAACTACGGTACTGTTGCTCTATTGTCTAGGTTTTGTCTTTCCTTAGTTTTGAGAAGAATTGTTTTAAGAGGTCGCCGGATTCCTTTTTTAAAACACCGGTTTCTACTTCGACTTGATGATTCAACCGCTCATCCTGGAGGACATTATGCAAACTACCCGCATAGCCGCTTTTATCATCAGGAGCACCATAAACTAGTCGATCCAAGCGAGATAGGAATATTGCACCGGCGCACATAGGACAGGGCTCTTTCGTCACGTAGATAGTACAATCCGTCAAACGCCGGCTGTCTATACGGTGTGTCGCTTCTCGAATGGCGATTATCTCTGCGTGAGCAGTCGGATTTCCTAGTGATTCCACCTGGTTATAGCCACGGCCGATGATCTCACCATCTTTGATGACAACTGCGCCAACCGGTACTTCGTCTGTATCGAAAGCTTTCTTTGCCAGCACAAGTGCATAGTTCATAAATCTGGTGTTGTCATCCATCTTCTTGTGATTCATCTGCTACCCGTTTCTGTAAAAGAAGAACTTTTATTTGTGCTAATAATAGTCCTATTGTCTGGGTATTGACAAGTAAGTTCATTGACAGACCCTGACTATTTTCTAAGTAGATGTGTGAAGTCGGCAGCAATCGATATAAACATATATCAGCAACTTATTATTTACTCGGCTAGTTCTGTATAATAGAGAACGTACGTTACAGATTTACGTTGCTTGTATCTAACTTTATCCTAGATATTTTATTACATCAGTGCCTTTAAAGGAGTTATCATGGGTCGCCTACTGGTAGCCTCAAACAGGCTTCCGGTATCTCTTGAACGAAAAGGGAAGAAATTCGAACTCAAACCTAGTGTCGGTGGTCTGGCAACAGGTATGAGTTCATTAGGTAAGTCGTTTGATGTCGAATGGGTGGGGTGGCCTGGGCTTACTGCCGGTGGTGGGAAACAGGCCACAGAGATTCGAAAGATACTTGCAAAGGAAAAATGTCATCCGGTCTTTCTATCAGAAGAAGATATGGATGATTTCTATCATGGTTTCTGCAACGAGATGATCTGGCCCCTGTTTCATTACTTCAATGAACACGCTATCTATAATACGGATTATTGGGATGCTTATGTCCGTGTGAACGAGTTATTTAGTGAAGCCATCATGTCGATTGCTAAACCTAATGACACCTTCTGGATTCACGATTATCATCTAATGCTTCTGCCAAGGCTTATAAGAAATAAGAAACCCGATGCAAGTATTGGTTTCTTTCTTCATATACCTTTTCCGTCGTTCGAAATATTTAGACTACTGCCCTGGCGACTTGAAGTGTTGGATGGAATTCTAGGCGCGGATCTCATTGGTTTTCATACTTATGATTACGTCAGGTATTTTCTTGATAGCGTTCGCTCGCTCTTGGGTTACGAATCTACCTATAGCCAGGTCGCTTCCGGAACACGCATGGTCAAAGTCGATGCTTTTCCGATGGGGATAGACTACGAGAGGTTTGCTAAGACTTGTGAAGTTCCTGGTGTTGAAAAGGAGATCAAGAATATACTCACCCGGACTGAAGGTTGCAAGATAATCTTGTCGATTGACAGACTGGATTATACAAAGGGCATACTGGAGAGGCTTAAGTCATTTGAGTTCTTTCTTAACAAGAATCCGGATTATGTCGGAAAGGTTATTTTTATTTTGAAAGTAGTCAGTTCCAGAACAGGTGTCAGCCAGTATAGTCAGTTAAAGAAGAAAGTTGATGAAATTGTCGGGCAGATAAATGGAAAGTACCGGACCTTCGATTGGGAGCCTATCTGGTATTTGTACCGCTTTTTATCTACGGAGCAGCTTGCCTCGCTTTATTGTGTTGCTGATATTGCTTTGATTACTCCGTTAAGAGACGGGATGAATCTGGTGGCTAAGGAATACTTAGCAACTAAGACTCATGGACAAGGTTGCCTTATCTTAAGTGAGATGGCGGGAGCTGCCAAAGAACTGGGTGAAGCATTAATTGTCAATCCGAATAATATGACTGAGATCGCAGATACAATAAAGGAAGCCTTGACAATGCCCGAGGATGAACAGATCGAGAAGAATAGAATAATGCAGGATAGATTAAGACAGTATGATGTTAATCGATGGACAACTAATTTTATGGATGCACTCTCAAAAATCAAGATCATACAGAAAGAGCTTTATGCTAGCAGACTGACGAAAGAGGTCGAAGACAAGCTTGTCAAGGATGCGAAGAAGAGTGCACAGTGCTTGCTATTGCTTGACTATGATGGCACACTCATTCCGTTTTCTACTCGTCCGGAGATCACTAAGCCAGATGACGAGCTACTGGAGTTACTTGACGGTCTAAGTAGGAAGAAAGGGAATGAGATAGTCATTGTCAGTGGTCGGGATAAAAAGACGATGGCCGATTGGTTTGGCGATTTGAATGTCGGTTTGATTGCCGAACATGGTGTATGGTTAAAACCGGCAAACAATAAGTGGGAGATGATCGAGCCACTAAGAGATGATTGGAAAGAAGAGATTCAACCAATACTTCAGTCTTATGTCGATCGCACACAAGGTACATTTATTGAAGAGAAGGGTTTTTCACTTGTCTGGCATTATCGTAAAGCTGATGCAACGCTTGGGATAGCCCGGGCGAGTGAGTTAATAGATGATCTTGTTCATCTAACGTCGAATTTAAATCTGGAAATACTTGAAGGCAACAAAGTCATAGAAGTGAAGAATGCCGGGATTAATAAAGGTCGTGCCACTCTTCAATGGCTTTCGAAGAAGAATTGGGATTTTATTCTTGCTGCTGGTGATGATGTGACAGATGAGGATTTCTTTGCTATTCTGCCTGATTTAGCATATTCTATAAAAGTTGGCCTGGCTCCCTCTCAGGCCAAATTCAACCTAGACTCTATAGCAGAAATGAGATCATTACTGAAAGAGTTGGTGAAGGCTTAAGAATTGATAAAACTTGAAGACTATCGCAAGATCGTCGGAGACGATGTAATGGCGACCATAAAAGAGAAGGCGCAAGCGGTAAAGGATAAACGGCTTGTCCATATTAGCTCGACGTCTCACGGCGGTGGAGTTGCCGAGATGCTGGCAACTTTGGTTCCTCTGATGAATAAAGCGGGAGTTGAGACTGGTTGGAGAATACTCCGGGGAAATCCCGACTTCTTTACGATCACTAAAAAGTTTCACAATGCTTTACAGGGGGAGAAGATCAACTTCTCGGAGATCAAGAAACAGTTGTATGTTGTAGCAAACCAAGACTTCTCTGTTTATACGCATATCAGTCATGATTGTGTTGTGATCCATGATCCTCAACCACTTCCGTTGATCGAGTACTATGATAAGAGACAACCATGGATGTGGAGATGTCATGTTGATCTGACTAGTCCCAACAAGGAAGTATGGGAGTATTTAAAGCTGTTTATAAAAAGGTTCGATTTAATGGTGGTCTCAAATAAGGATTACTTTCGGGTGGATATGCCGATAGACCAGAAGATCATGTATCCGGCCATCGATCCACTGGCAGCAAAGAACTGTTATCTAAGCAGTGCTGATGTCGCCAAGTACTTAAAGAAGTTTGATATTCCTATAGATAAACCTTTGATCACACAGATCTCCAGATTTGATAAATGGAAAGATCCACATGGAGTCATCGAGGCATTTAAAACTGTCCGGGAGAAAATCGATTGTCGTCTTGTTCTATGCGGAAGCATTGCTGCTGATGATCCGGGAGGATTGCATATTAGGAAGACAGTACTACGAAAGGAAAAGCGATTGATAGAGGATGGGGACCTGGTCATTATCACTTCTGAGAATAATATTTTAGTAAATGCTCTACAGCGTATGTCGGCTGTTATCATCCAGAAGTCGATCAGAGAAGGATTCGGATTGACTGTTGCTGAAGCTCTATGGAAAGAAAAACCGGTCATCGCTTCTGACGTCGGCGGTATTCCACTGCAGATAGAGGATGGGAAGAGTGGATTTCTTGTTGAGCCACATGATATCAATGGGACAGCTCAAAAAACTATTGAAATCCTAGAAAACCCTGATATGGCTGCTGAGATGGGAAGGAAAGGCAAGGAGACGATCAGAGAGAGATTTCTGATAACAAGGCTCTTAATAGACTATTTGGACATTCTAAGAGATCTAACAAATTGATCTAAGATGGAGGGATGAAGTGGATAAACCTAAAAGCAAGGGCCAGCCGATCGGTTGGAGCGTGGATGAGTTTTTCAAGACTCAGAAGGATGAGAGAGCAAAAGCTCCTCTGCTCCACGCGCTTAAACAGCCTGTTCCTGAGCTAAGACTTGCTGCTGCTGAAGCTCTTGGTAGAGTTATAAATGAAGATGATGTAAAAAAGGCTCTCAAAGAGGTGCTTAATGATGAGGACGAGCGAGTTCAGAAGACAGCCAAGGAAGCTCTTGAGAGAATCAGCGAGCTTGAGCAGCTAGAAAAAGATGACGCAGCAGAAGCTAAAAGAAAAGGCCAAGAACTGAAGTCGTAAATCGCAATTAGCAACTCGCAACTAGCAATTTGATGATTATGCATGTGAGGTTGCTTCGTCGCTTATCGCTCCTCGCAATATGCCCGCAATAACGGTTTTTGTCTTAGGATTTAGCGGATTGCAGTAATTCGTTAAAAGAATGGCAATTCACGAACTGACCCCAATCCTTAAGAAAGAATAGTTAATAATGTAATAAGTAATATAGTATTTGTGTATAATGTGACCGAAGTTATAATAAATCATTTCGTTTACCTAAGCGAGGAGGGGCTATGCATTTAAAGATTATTGCTTTATGTTTGGTTGGGATTCTAGCTTTGACTGGTTGCACAAGTAAGCAAGCATCAAAGAAAGAAACAACAAAGCCAAAGACAGAAAACCTTAAAGGTGTTGCTGCTCTTGTTAATAGTGAGAAAGTCATGGACGAAGAGGTTGAACATCAACTAAGTAAGATTGAAGCGCAACACAAAACAGAAGAAGAAAAAGAAGTGTTCAAAAAGCAAAAAGAGGAGTTTCGAAAGAGTATCCTAGAGCAACTCATAAATGACGTATTGTATGAGCAGAATGCAGAAAAACTTGACATTAAGGTAACTGAAGCCGAAGTCGAAGCAAAATATGAAGAAGCAAAAAACCAGTTTCCAGACGAAGCATCCTTTAATAAGGCACTTGAAGATGCTCAATTTACTCATGAAGAAATGAAAGAGTTTTATAGGATGAATCTACTTATTGAGAAAGTGAATCTCAGAATCATAGAAGACCAAGTTGTATCTGAAGAGGATGCAAACACGTATTATGAAGATAACAAACATAAGTTTGGTGAATTTATGGACAAGCCGTGGAACGAACTTGCTGATAATGAAAAAGCTAGAGCGTTTGGTGCTGTATGGGTTGAGGATGAGAATAATCGGGCGACAATAAAAATTTTGTAGTTGGCAAGGAATCTCGGTGGTTACATAGTATATGTCTAATGGTCACAGTAGAGACAAATCAATAAGGTTTTGTATTTGCCTAATCATAATGCAAATTGTATTGCTTTTAGCCGGACTACTACTTGTTGGTTGTAGCAATAAAAACCTGGAATTCGCTGTTCGTTGTGACAAGAAACTTTTAGACATACAGGAGAAGATTAGCAAAGATGCTAACATACTTAAGGGTGGTGCTCGAGTCTGGCTAAACAGTGGGAGTGACCTACTACCGGTTAGAAATGGCATGATAGACACTTTGAACGAAGGCGATAAAGTGGCTGAGTCAGAGCTTGACAAGGCATATGAATTCATAGGTGATATGGATGAAGCCAACAACAAACGTATTTCACAGATGAGTTCAATGAACAAGAACATTGATGATTATAACGAACAGATAGACGAGTTGTATGAGTGTTTAAAGAGATCTAATGTTTTTCCTAGTTCAAAATGGTTTAAACAATACATAGTAAAGATTGAGAAGTATAAAACCAAACAAAAGACCTACTATAAAAAACTTCAGGCTCATGAACAAACACTGCTGCAAAATGAAATCAGGTTGACCAATCTGTATCGAGAACAGCTTGAGGAAATTAAAGAAATTAATGCTTATGATATTACTACGTACGACAAATCAGCGAGTAGATATACTGAGTTAAAAGAACAATCTGATTCTGAGATGGATAGGCGTCAGAAAATACAAGATGATAATGCAGCGACAACACTAATCAAGTTAGATGCTGAAGATTTAGCAGAAGAAATACAAGAGTTCGCCAAGGTGAATAAGTCTCGGGCATATCTTGAGAGAAAAAGCGATGTGCTTAAAATCAGTCTCGTAAAAAAAGATAAATAAGTATTCAAGGTCGATTCAATATAACGATCAGTTTCAGTCAATCCTCAACTAGTATTCAATTTTCTAGCTCGGATAGTGTTCTTCCCATTTCTCTGCCACAAATAATACAAAAAGAGGATGCATGCTCACGCATCATCCCATGTGGGCTGGCGCGCCCGGAGGGATTCGAACCCCCAACCTATGGATTCGTAGTCCATCGCTCTATCCAGTTAAGCCACGGGCGCATGTATTTATGAACCGTAAACTGCTATTCACAAAGCGTAGTATAAAGATATATCGCTGACCAAGAACAAAGTTGATTGTATCATAAATATCCTATAACTTTTGATATCTAGTTTCTATACTCTGAGACAAAAAAGCATCTTTGAACTCCTAGAGCTGAAAAAAAGTAGAATTCGTCATATAATTATGGAGTAGATAATTTTAAATTGGAGGTTATTGAATGTGTGCATCTGATGCAAAAGGAAAAGACAAAGAGCGAGACAAACCAAAAAAAGAAAAAGAAAGTATGGATGAAGCATTAAAAAGAGTAAAAGCAATTGCCGACCAACAGGACACGGAAGAATATGATATCGACCGAGACCCAAGAGCATTGGATCCATTAGAAATGGCTTTGAAATCGGGTGATGCAAATCTTCGTTTGATGGTCATTGAAGGTCTAAGTTACTTAAAGAATGCGAAATCAGTCGAGATCTTAACAACTCTTCTGGATGATGAAGATGAACGAGTCCAAAAGGCGGCAAAAGAAGCAATAAAGACACTAGAAGAGGGTGAGCTGAAACCTCTATACGAAAGGTAAGATATAAAACGAACCTATCTGCTTAAGTTACACAAATATAGTTTTAGAGAAAAATACTCCCATGCTCAAGAGCATGGGAGTATCTGCTTTTCTAGGGTGTTTGCAGAGAAAATCAAGTCTCTGATCCATACATCTGATCAAAAAAAGCTAAAAGCAAAGACTCGACCCCCGGTCTTTGCTGCGTAGGAATTAGGAGAAATCCTTTCTCCTAAGCTAGTATATCCTCTTTAGTTCGAATCCCGGAAAGCATTCATCAGTTTGGAATAGCCCCAGGCTGAACCTATGAGACTATCCCAAAATGGCGGAGGGAGGGGAATCTCACGCGCTCGCTTCAGCTCGCTTTTTGGACGAGAAACCTCACGGTTTCCCGCCAATACCACCCTTCCATACGTTTGACTTAGGAGAAATCCTTTCTCCTAAGCTAGTATATCCTCTTTAGTTCGAATCCCTTCGAACCATACATCCAGTCTGGAATAACCTCGGGTCTAGTGTAAAAGGTTATTCCAGACTGGCGGAGGGGGAGGGATTCGAACCCTCGAAGGGGTATGAGCCCCTTACCCGCTTAGCAGGCGGGTGCACTCAGCCTCTATGCGACCCCTCCACACTGCGTGAACAAACAACTTACAACAATTAGATACTAGAGCAAATCTATCTATTTTAACAGTAGATCATTTGATCTAAATATATACCGTCTCATATATTAGAAACTGAGAGACGGAGAATGTTAGAACGTGTGATCATGAGACATGAAATCCTGAGACTACACCAAGATAACTTGTAAGTCACATGTTCTATGTTCTTGATCTTCTAACCACGATTATACTTGAATAGTCAGTGGCGTGTGAGTTCCTTCGCTGTCTGAATCAATGTACGCCTGCTAAGGATGACGATTTTCGCCCTCCTTCGCTCTCTATTATAGATGGCCTGTCATCCGTAGCGTCCGAAAAGACGGAGGCAGATAAGCCGGAGTCTATCTGCGAAGGATGGCGGAGGGAGGGGGATTCGAACCCCCGGTTCACCGCAAGGCGAACAGCAGTTTTCAAGACTGCCTCCTTCAACCACTCGGACATCCCTCCGAGTAATAGTATAAAGACAATTGCGGATAGCTGATAGTGATTATTTATGATGATTTTAAATTTCTAAAATACGTGGTTTAGAAAAACTAGGTGTATTATATGAGCAAAGTATAGATAAACTGATGAGCTGGTGATTGTCGGCTAGGATTTACTACCGCGGATGGAGATTTGAGGTCTTAAAAGGTTATTCTGGAGGAGATGAAGTGCTATAATAATCTAGTGGTCGTGCTAGGTGGGGAACCAGCGGTGCCCTTTTCTCGCAATCCGCTATAGCGAGGCCGAATTCCTATTTTGAGGCTTTTTGGATTGATGGTTAGCCTTGTCGGGTTTGGTGTTGATCTTCAGGTCCCGCGCAATGGAAACTTGTGAATCCCGTCAGGTCCGGAAGGAAGCAGCGGTATGCAAAGACTTCCATGTGCCGCGGAAAAACCTGAAAGGAGCTTAGATCCAGCACGAAGCACATCTAACCTAGAGTCGATGGTAGGGCACGACCACGTACTTAGAGCGGAAGAGCTGAAGTCCGCAATTAGCAATTTGTAAGTTGTAAGTTGATGTTTTTAGTTGATGACATAGAGCAGTAGAGCAATAGTACCGTAGTTCCATAGAACCATAGTGGTTATTAAGTTGATGAACTATAGAGCTGAAGAGCTAAAGTAGGAGAAACGATTGATAGAGAAAATTCCGATTAAGACAAGGGTAATAATAGAAGATGACGATCTCCCAGAGGTTGTTTACGAGTATATAAAAGATGTTGCTAAACCCGGTGACATTGTTGCTGTTGCGCAGAAGCTTGCGTCGATCACTCAGAAAAGAATTGTGCATGCGCCGACGATGAAGGTAAGCAGGACAGCCAGATTTCTTTGCCGTTTTGTCGGTCCGGCTTCTAGTCAGCATAGTCCTGAAGGCATGCAAGCAGCAATCAATGAAGTCGGTTTCTTTAGAGTGGTTTTTGGAGCTATTGCCGGTGGACTGGGTCGTCTCGTCGGGCGGAAAGGTGACTTCTACCGGATTACCGGACAAAAAGTAGCTGTAATAGACGATGCCGGAGACGGGACGGGGACCATTCCACCATATAATAAATATGTTATCTTGGCTCCACTTGAGCCGGACAAGCTGGCTGACCGGATTAAAGAAAGGACCGGAATAGACACGGCTATTATGGATTGCAGCTATGTAGCATCGATGACTCTGGGTGCGTCTAAGGGAGTAGACAAGGATAAAGTAGCCAAGGTGCTTGAGGATAATCCATTTGGAAACTTCGATGAGATGACTCCTCTGGTTGTGATCAAGAAATTAGATAGTGGCTAAAACTCTAAAAGCGTCTAGGTTGATAAAAGGTTATTTGTAACTAGTGTTATTTTCTCAAATCCACCTGCCTATCTAAAACTTGGAGTTTTCAATTGACAAATATATATTGAAGCGAGTAGTATCTGATGTTTAGGTGGTTAAAATCAAAGGAGTGATTTTCTTGGATGACCATAAACTGATAGAGCTGGAAAAGAAATACTGTTCTTTCGGGGACACAGTTCATTATAGTGATCCACCAAAGATCTTCCGGAGTTGTGAGGGGCAGTATCTCTACGATTCCGAAGGTACACCATATTTCGATCTTCAGATGTGGTATTCAGCCGCCAGTTTTGGCTACAAAAACAAGAAGCTCGAAGATGCTTTGGTAAAACAGCTTAAAGTATTACCACAACTTGCTTGTCAGTATCTGCATGAAGAAAAGGTGCTTTTGGCGACAAAGATCGCTCAAGCCGCCGAAGACCGTTTTGGTCAGAGTGGCCGCGTGCATTTTAATGTTGGTGGAGCTCAAGCTGTTGATGATGCTATAAAACTGATCCGTAACAAGACAGGTAAGAACCTTGTGTTTGCCTATATGGGGGGATATCATGGACGGACCCTCGGAGCATCGGCAATTACATCAAGCTATCGGTACCGCCGTCGTTATGGGCACTTCGGGGATAGAGCACTTTTTATTCCCTATCCGTATTGCTATCGGTGTTTCTATGATAAGAATCGTGATGACTGTGACTTCTACTGTGTCAGTCAATTTGAAAAGTTGTTTGAGACCGAATATTACGGTGTATGGGATGCCAAGGCGAACGAGAGTGAACAATTTGCTATTTTCATTGAAGCTGTTCAGGGGACTGGTGGATACATAATACCCCCAAAAGACTATTTTAGGAAGCTCAAGCAAGTCTGTGACAAATACAATATTCTTATGGTTGATGATGAGATCCAGATGGCTTGGTACCGGACGGGTAAACTATTCGCTATTGAGAACTTTGGAATAGCGCCTGACGTAATGGTATTTGGCAAGGCTTTGACGAATGGTCTAAATCCGATTTCCGGCATCTGGGCACGTGAAGAACTGATAAGACCGGACCTTTTTCCACCCGGATCGACTCATTCTACGTTCTCGGCGAATACCCTGGGGACCGCTGTCGCTTTAGCTAATCTGGAAGAGATGGAAAAAGAAGACTTAGAAAACAGTGTGAATAAGAAAGGCGAGTACTTTCTTGGATTACTGAAGGAAATGGCAAAGAAGTATCCTCAGATCGGAGACGTTGATGGACTTGGTCTGACTCTAAGAATTGAAATATGCAAAGACGATGGTTTCACTCCGGATAGAGATCTATGCGATGATATATTTGAAGAAGGACTTAAAGGAGATCTTGACTATAAAGGTAAGAAGTATGGACTTGTTTTGGATGTCGGTGGATACTACAAGAATGTATTTACTCTCGCACCTATATTTGACATAGAAAACGACGAGATGGAAATGGCCACCGATCTGTTTGAACAGACTCTTAATAAAGTACTGAAAAGCTAAACTTACAATCCACAATCCGCAAGCCGTAATCCAATATTGCCAACTGCGTTTATATGCAAAGGTTCGAATATATACTCGCCAGTATGATAGTGAGTGTAGGCTACAAGATATGGTGATACTTAGATGAGCGATGTAGTCCTCTGTGACTTTGATGGTACGATCTCGGTGAAAGATGTTACCGACTCTCTGCTGGAACGCTTTGCCGGTCCGGACTGGCAAGGGTTAGAGGAGATGTGGGAAGAGGGATTGATATCATCAGCCCAATGCATGACAAGTCAGTATGCTTTGATCAGAACATGTCAAGTTAAATTTGATGAGTTTCTGGATCGCATGAAGATCGATCCGCACTTTGTCGATTTTTATGAACATGTGAAAGACGACGGTTATGAGTTTGCCGTAGTGAGTGATGGATTCGATTATTATATTGAGCGCATACTATCAAACCATGGTCTTTCTGGACTGACTATCTATGCCAATCATCTTAGTTGGCAGAATGGAGAAATAAAAACACATTTTCCTCATATAAACGATGAATGCCGGACATGCGGCAACTGTAAGACATCGATATATCGTAAGTATAAAACAGATGGGAACAAAGTGATCTATGTTGGTGATGGATGGTCCGATAGATGCATAGCTCAACAGAGTGATGTCATCTATGCCAAGGGGAAGCTGATTAAGTTCTGCCACGAGAACGGTATATCCTATACACCATATTTAACATTCTCCGATATAATGAGGGACTTATTTACGTCAAAGTAATTGCAGTGCGAAATAACTTCATTTAGAATAGACTTAATAGCTGCTACCTCTATTTTTAGCACTCCGTATAAAGACCTAGTATCAGTCAAGGGCAGCTTTTCAAAGAACAAAGAGGTGGAATTCTTTGGGTTATGTCACTCTTTATCGAAAATGGAGACCGCAGTCTTTTAATGAAGTAATTGGTCAGCAACACATAGTCCGGACACTGACCAATGCTATTAATGGAGACAGGGTCGCACATGCCTTTCTTTTTAGTGGGCCAAGGGGAACAGGTAAGACGTCGGTTGCCAAGGTGCTGGCCAAATCCATAAACTGCGAAAAAGGTTCAACACCAACACCATGTCAGACATGCGCTAACTGTATTGAGATCACTAGCGGTTCATCATTAGATGTTATAGAGATCGATGCAGCTAGCAACCGGGGCATAGATGAGATCCGGGATCTGCGGGAGAAAGTGAAATTCATTCCTGCCGGTTGTCAGACCAAAGTCTATATCATTGACGAGGTTCATATGCTGACGCCCGAGGCGTTTAATGCATTACTCAAGATGCTTGAAGAACCACCTTCACATGTAGTATTTGTTCTTGCTACAACGGAACCCCATCGTGTCCTCCCAACTATTATCTCACGTTGTCAGCATTTTGATTTTGGGAGACTGAAGATATCCGAGATTGTCGATAGACTGTCTGAAGTATCTAAGGCAGAAGGGATAGAGGTTGATAAACAGGCTTTCACATTGATTGCCAGAAATGCTCAAGGGAGTATGCGTGATGCAGTATCAAGCTTAGATCAGCTAGCTGCTTTCACAGGCAATAAGATTGCGAGAAGTGATGTGGTCGCGTTGTTTGGGCTTACTGAAAACAGTCTTTTAGTAAAAGCAACAGAGATTATTGGTGATGGGAATACTGGTGGAGTATTAGATTTTATAGAAGAGATAACAAACGAGGGGTGGAACCTAAGACAGTTAATAAAGGATCTTGGGCAGCATTTTAGGAATCTGTTGATTCTGAAGAGCGCAAGTGGTTCTGAAGAAATATTAAACATCGGATCTGACGAACTAAAAGAGTTAAAAGTGCTATCAGAACTCTTTTCGGAGGAAGAAGTCCTGACTATTACCGAGAGGTTGAATCTGCTTGTTAATGAACTTAGGTTTTCGGCAGATGATAGGCTAACGGTGGAAGTGGAGCTGGTAAAACTAGCTAGATCGAAGGGCAAGAAGAAAGATAATTCACAAAAAGTTACCCAAGCAGAAGTAATAGTCGAGGATAAGCAAAAACCGGGTCCTGAAATAAAACCAAAGAACGAGAAGGTCCAGATCAAAAAAGAGAAAGGAACAGAACCGACGACTACTGGAAAGGCGAAGGAGGATACTGGAGATTCTGACCGGCTTGACAGGGTCTGGGATCTAGTCAGGAGGAAAGTGCGTGAGCAGAAAATATCGACTTATGCGCTAATTCTGGAATGTCGACCAAGATCCTTGGGGGAAAGCGAAGTTGTTCTCGAATTTGGTACACGTTCAGATTTTCATAAAAAAGAAGTCGAAAAACCACAAAATCGTGAAGTGATTGAGAAAGCACTAAGTGATATCCTGCGTGAACCTACTAAAATAAAGTGTCAGTTAAAGGATAGAGAGGACATAGACCGTAGCATGTCGACTGTGGACGAAAAGGCAGCATCTTCTATTGAAGATAAGCAACAAACTGATAAAGTTGACGAAGAAGAAATGGTCAATAAAGTAGCTAAAAGCTTTGACGCCAAGGTCATAGACGAAGGAGTGTGATATGAAGATCAATTATAATCAGATGATGAAGCAGGCGCAGAAGATGCAGCAGGATCTGGGGAAAGCGCAAGACGAGTTAAAAAACGAGAAAGTCGATGCAACATCAGGCGGTGGAATGGTCAAGGTTACTGCTGACGGTCAGGGGAAAGTACTAAAAATAGAGATAGATTCTGAAGTAGTCGAGTCGAAGGATACAGAAATGCTGGAAGACCTGGTATTAGTAGCGGTCAATGAAGCGCTTGCCAAGTCACGGGAGGTTCAGGAACAGAAAATGCGTGAGATAACCGGAGGCGCGAGTCTGCCGGGCATAACGTAAGATTCAGTAACCAGTTAAGAGTTGCCAGAGATCAGAACTATAGCAAGCAAGTGAAGAGATAGACATAGTTTTTGGAGACCAAGAAGATTGACCGATGTTTTAGCTTAGAAGTAAAGACCAGCAAGGTTTTAGATTGAGAATCATCAGCTACATACTGCTGGTTACTGTTCACTGGTTACTGACAACTCACTTTGTGGAGGGATAAATGTATGCAACACCGGTAGGAAAACTAATTGACGAATTTGCCAAACTTCCGGGCATAGGACCCAAATCAGCTCAGAGATTGGCATTTTATCTGCTGAAAGTGAACAAAGAGGAAGCGCAACGTTTAGCTGACGCGATCAATCGTTTAAAAGAAGAGGTCAGTTTCTGTCCGACGTGCTTTAACGTTACAGATGAGCCGATTTGTGAGTTCTGTAAGGATTCAAGACGGGAAGACTCGACTATATGTGTAGTCGAGGAACCAAAGGATATTGTGCCAATGGAAAAGACAGGAGAGTATAGAGGACGCTACCATGTACTTGGCGGGGCAATATCTCCCATTGATGGAATTGGTCCCGAGGACTTGCACCTTAAAGAACTGCTTAAGCGGCTTCAAGGAGATACAGTGAAGGAAGTGATCATAGCGACCAATCCAAACATCGAAGGTGAAGCTACCGCGATGTATTTGGCTAGGCTGATTGGTCCACTTGAGATCAAAGTCACAAAATTAGCGAGTGGACTACCTGTTGGTGGGGATCTTGAGTATGCTGATGAAGTAACTCTCGGATCCGCATTAAAAGGTCGTCGGGAAGTCTCGATCTAACCGAAGTCTTTATAATAATGATCCTTCTATTTATAAGTTCACTGTTATTAGCTACATCTATCTATTTGTAAAGCTATGTTTAATAAATGCTATAATATGATTTCAACATTTTTATAGACCGGTGACCACGGGTCTTATGCACGGATTTGGAAAGGAGATTTCTATGAAAGAGATGATGGAAATAAGATGGCACGGTCGAGGAGGTCAGGGAGTTGTCACTGCTGCTCAATTACTGGCTCAATCAGCACTGAAAGAGAATAAGTACTTCCAGTCTTTTCCGGAGTTCGGACCGGAAAGAATGGGGGCCCCTATCCGGGCTTTTAGCCGTGTGAGTTCGGAGCCGATTTCTCTATTCTGCAATATCGATGCCCCTGATGTTGTGATTGTTCTCGACCCGACACTTATCGGTAGTGTAGCTCTGACCGATGGATTAAAAAAAGATGGTGTGATCGTTGTTAATGCACCGGAAGATTCTTCCGAGGTCAGGCAGAAGCTGGGGATGAAAAACGGAAAAGTTTATACAATCGATGCGTCTAAGATAGCTCAAGAAGAAATCGGACGCTCGATTCCGAATACACCCATGTTGGGAGCACTGATAAATGTGACTGGAGTACTGTCGCTAGATACAATGGTCGAACATCTTGATGATGAGTTCGGAAAGAAGTTTTCAGAAAAGATAGTCAAAGGCAATATAAATGCTTTGACTAGGGCTTTTAAAGAGGTGGTAGAAGTATGAGTAAGTGGGATTATAAGAACATGAAGATAAAAGATCTACCGAAGGGGGCAGTCATTCCGGATAGCGCTACAGCTGAAGACTACGAGACCGGCGGCTGGAGGACAGAGCGACCTGAATTGGACTTAGATAAATGCATACACTGTTTGTTCTGCTATATCTTCTGTCCCGATTCATCTGTTTTTGTCAAGGATGATAAAGTCGTCGGATTTGATCTTAAACACTGCAAAGGATGCGGCATTTGTGCTAAAGAATGCCCCAAAGACGCTATCGAGATGAAGGATGAATAGGAGGACATATGACTGATGTAAAAGCGATTACCGGTGATGCAGCAGTAGCATTGGCAATGAAGTCTATTGAACCGGATCTGCTTGGCGTTTATCCCATAACTCCCCAGACGATCATAGTCGAGGCTTTTGCTGAGTTTGTTGCTAATGGCGAAGTTGAAACAGAGTTTGTAGCTGCCGAAAGTGAGCATTCGGCCATGAGCATATGCGTTGGTTCAGCTGCGGCTGGTGCCAGAACAATGACAGCTACAAGTTCACAAGGGCTTGCTCTGATGTGGGAGATTCTCTATGTAGCAGCCGGACTTAGGTTGCCGATCGTTCTTTTTAATGTAAATAGAGCTCTGAGTGCGCCAATAAATATTCACTGCGACCATTCAGATAGTATGGGAGCAAGAGATTCCGGTTGGGTCCAATTGTATTCAGAAGACGCTCAAGAAGCGTATGACAATATGATCCAAGCAGTTCGGATCGCCGAGCATCCTGATGTCTCTCTTCCTGTTATGGTGATGATGGATGGATTTGTGATAAGTCATTCCATCCAGAGAGTAGAGACTCTGGATGATAAGAAGATCAAAGATTTTGTCGGTGTTCTCGATCAGGACTACAAACTTCTCGATTCAAAGAATCCGGTAACATGGGGTTCGTTTGACGGACTAGGTGGATTTTTCTACGAGCATAAACATGCTCAGATCATGGCTCTTGAAAGAACAAAGGAAGTATCGCAAGAAGTGGCTTTAGAATACGGGAAGATCTCTAACCGTCAATATGATCTATTCGAGTCATACAAAATGGATGATGCGAAGATAGCGATCATCGGTATAGGCTCGACCACCGGAACTGCCAGGGCTGTCGTTGACTCTTTAAGAGCTGAAGGAATACCGATCGGTCTTATTAAGATCCGCGTCTATCGGCCGTTTCCATCAAAAGAAATAGTGAAAGCAATCAGTAAACTGGATGTTGTGGCTGTCTTGGACAGAGTGCAGGGTCTGGTCGATCTTGGTGGACCGCTCTTCGAAGATATCCAAGCTGCTTTATATCAAGCAGGCTCACAGGTCAAAGCAATTAACTATATCTACGGTCTTGGTGGCCGGGATACGAATACCACTGATATTGAGAAAGTATGTAAAGAGCTTGTTCGGATTCAAGACTCCGGTTCTATTGACAATAGAATAAGCTATCTCGGAATGAAAGAGTGAGGTGACATATAATGGCGACTATTAAAGAGCTTGCTAAAACAAAGGATCTTCTAACACCAGGGCATCGATTATGCGCTGGTTGTGGAGCATCGATTGTTGCCAGGATGATCCTTAAGGCATCAAAGCATCCTGTTGTTGTAGCATGTTCTACCGGATGCTTAGAAGTATCGACCACGATCTATCCATATACAGCATGGAGAAGCGCTTTTATTCATAGCGCTTTCGAGAATGCTGGCGCGACGATAAGTGGTGTAGAATCTGCATATCAGGCAATGAAACGTCAGGGAAAAATAAAAGAGGACTTTAACTTCGTGGCTTTTGGGGGTGATGGAGGCACATTTGATATAGGTCTCCAATCACTTTCAGGCGCGTTCGAACGTAGACATAATATTCTGTATGTCTGTTATGACAATGAGGCATACATGAATACGGGAATACAGCGGTCGAGCGCGACTCCAATGGGTGCTTGGACGACTACTTCGGAAGTAGGAAGAAAGATCGCTGGTAAACCTCAACAAAGAAAAGATCTGACCGCGATTATGGCTGCACATGGTGGATATGTTGCTCAGGCATCGCCAAGTCACTGGCGGGATCTTGTAAAAAAGGCTGAAAAAGCATTTGAATACGAGGGCCCCGCATTTATAAATGTAATTGCTCCCTGTCCGAGAGGATGGCGCTTCCCATCGAATATGACCGTCGATTTTGCTAGGATGGCGGTAGAAACAAGATACTGGCCACTCTTCGAAGTGGTTGATGGAAACTGGAAGATTAACGTGAAAACCCGTCAGCCGAAACCTGTTTCTGAATGGCTTGGACCGCAAGGAAGGTTTAAGCATTTGTTCAAGGGCGAGAATGAGAAGATCGTCCAAAAGATTCAGGATAGAGTTGATGAAGAGTGGGATAGGCTTGTTAGTCTTGAAGGGGAAGTCAATAAAACGTCATAGTAGGACAAAAAGGGAGTCGTAATGCCCTTATTTGAATCATCACAGCGGCGGGGTCTGGGATTTCAATTCCGGATGGCGCTCATCGCCGTAGTGTTCTTCTTATCGGCGGCATTTCTCCTTCTTGAGATTTATGTCCCCTATATTCTTGTCAGGCAAGTAGATGAGACCAGCTCACGTCTCAGTCAAAGCATAGCTCTCCGGATTGACCAGGAGCTCGCTGATACCGCATCGAGTGTTGAAGCAATGGCAGCCCGAGCGGAAATAATAACTATGGACAAGAATGTCCAGGATCCGGTATTGATCCTTGCCAAAGAGCTTAATCCCTATATGACTCGTCTACTTGTGATTGATAAGGATGGGAAAGTCACTACTCTTTTTCCGGAAGATCCGGTTGTCAGCGATAAAAATTATGCTAATGCCATATATTTCAGAAAAGCCATTGAAACCAACAAGACTTACTACTCAGATGTTTTTGTCGAAAACAAGGAGATCGTGACCTTAGTAGCGACACCGATAAGAGCTGAAGATGGCAGCATCATCGGTACTTTGAACGTAGTTGTATCACTATCAAGGGGAGCGATCTCGGACTATTTGGCCCAGCTTAACTTGGGTGCAGGAGGATATGCGGTCTTAGTAGATAAGCGAGGAACGCTAGCCATTCATCCCGATCAAAAAAGAGTCGAACGACAAGAGAACATCCGGGATTTTGAATCGGTGAAACGTGTTCTATCCGGAGAAGTCGGCAATATTGTCTGTGGTTTTGACGGTCAGGATCGATTGTGTAGTTATGCACCGGTTAATCGGACAGGCTGGGGAATAATAGTCACTCGCTCGGTTAATCAAGTTTATCCCTACTTGATATGGATAAGGATCGGCTTCGGCGTATTGTTTCTAATCGGCATCGGTCTGGTTATTTCTTTCTTCCTGCATGGTAGAAGGTATGTATTGGCGCCGGTTGCCGAGTTGACCAAGGGAGTGCATAACGTAACAGACGGTGATTTTGATTATAAAGTAGCTATCGATAGACCGATTGAAATGGCCGAGTTGGCGGGAGCGTTTAACAACATGACGGATGTTTTAGCAACATACTACAGTGTGACCACAGCTCTTAATTCAATGGCTTCGCTTACTGAGATCGAAGACTATGTGTTAGAAAAGATGGACACAGTGTTTAAGACAGAGGCTTCATCCATAATGAGGTTTGTTGATAATGATATGCTCACAATTATGGCTAGCAGGGGGATTCCTGAAGAGGCAGTTGCAGCGCATAATGAAAGAAGGACTAGCCGAAAAGATTTTGAGCATATCTTAGGAAAGAAAATAGTCATGGATCTTGAATACGGTCAGAGTGTCTTGCTGAAGTCTTCCGATCTACAGTTCTTCTCAGATGTAATACCGGTTGAACAGATCAAGTACTATTACGTATTCCCGCTACTTATAAAGAATAGACTAGATGGAGTATTGATGGCTCTAAGTTCATCAGAGACACCGTTCACTACTGAACATGTTCGTACAATTCAGGGTATAGCCGGCCATATTGCTATGGCGATTCAGCGCAGCGATCTCTACGATAGCCTCTATTTGAGTTATGCGCAGACAACAAAAGCAATAGCTAGGGCAATCGATGCTAAGGATCCATATAATCAGGGTCATTCTGATGCGGTTGCCGGGATTGCGGTCAAGATAGCTCAGAAGATGGGGCTCTCGATTGAAGCGACACATGGGATAGAGATAGCTGCTTATCTGCATGATATCGGTAAGATAGGAATTGGAGAGGATCTTCTAAAAAAACCGGCTCAACTAAGCCAGGAAGAGAAAGAAATAATAAACAAGCATCCGGTATTAGGGACGGAGATATTAGAACCGATCACTTTCCCCTGGCCGGTCTTGGATGCGGTCGAACATCATCATGAGAGGTTTGACGGAACCGGGTATCCCGGTGCCGTGGATGGTGAACATATTTCTCTGGAGGCCAGAATACTCGCTATTGCGGATGCTTATGTATCGATGATATCGGATCATCCGTATAGATCAGCTCTCACCCGAGAAGAGATAATAACGGAGATCATTCAAGGTTCCGGAAGACAGTTTGATCCTGATGTCTCCCAGGCGTTGTTGGAGATAATTGACGAAGAAGAGGCAAGAAAGAAGAAAGAAGACGAGACCCTTGAAGAGGAAGAGCCAGCTTCTGAAGAAGAGATAGATAAGAAAGAGCAAGACGAAGAGAGTGAAAAGGAACCAATCGAAAGTGATGAAGTTGTAGACGAAGAGCGAGTGGATACAGAGACTGGCGGGGAAGCAAACCAGGAAATGTTGTTTAAAGAGGCTCAAGACAAGGATAAAGAAAAAGCAGGATTAGAAGAACCACTAGAAGAGGAGAATCTGAAAGCATCCGGGGATACAGAAGGGGTCAAGGAAAATAAAAAAGATGATGATGCGACCAAACAAAACATAGATATAGATGAACAGACGGATAAAGGAGATACTTAGGGATTTTAAATGGCTATTATTGTTAAAAAGTTCGGCGGCAGTTCTGTTGCGGATATCGACAAACTAAAGAATGTGGCCAGGCGGATAGTCGGGACAAAGAAGGAAGGCTACGATGTAGTGGCTGTTGTCTCAGCTCTGGGTGATTCTACTAATGAATTATTGAAGAAGGCCTATGCGTTAAACGAAAACCCATCAGAAAGAGAGATCGATGTATTGCTAGCAACTGGTGAGCAGGTGTCAATTTCGCTGTTAACCATGGCTATACAAGCTTTGGGTTACGATGCTATTTCATTTTCGGGTTCGCAGGCTGGGATCGTTACCGATAAGACATATACAAAGGCAAAGATAATGGAGGTCAAAGCCGACCGTCTTCAAAAGGAGTTAAAGAAAGGGAAAATAGCTATTGTCGCCGGTTTTCAGGGGGCAAATATAGAGGATGATGTGACCACACTCGGTCGCGGTGGTTCAGATCTTACAGCAGTGGCTTTGGCGGCAAGTTTGAAAGCAGAAGTATGTGAGATCTATACGGATGTTGAAGGAGTGTTTACAGCAAATCCGCGTTTTGTGCCGGAAGCCAGGAAGCTATCTGAGATCTCATACTCCGAAATGCTTGAGATGGCGGCAACGGGTGCTGAAGTAATGCAACTTAGAGCTGTTGAGTACGGTCGAAATAATGGTGTGAAGATTCGTGTCCGATCGAGTTTTAACGATACTCCGGGTACGATCATCAGGGGGGATGAAGATATGAAAGAAAAAGTTATTATAAGCGCTGTGACTTTTGATGTAACTCAAGCAAAAGTAACAATCCAGGGCTTGCCTGATAGACCGGGTATAGCTGCTGTAGTGTTTCGATCACTAGCTGATCAAAACGTAAACATCGACATGATAATTCAGAACGTTAGTGAAGAAGGTCTTACCGATATCTCGTTTACTGTTGATGAGGAGGACCTAACTAAGGCGAAGGATGTTGTAGCAGATATAATCAGCGAACTTAAAGCCCGTGGTGCCGGCTATGATGCAGATATTGCCACAGTTTCATTAATTGGTGCGGGAATGCGTACCCATCCTGGTGTAGCAGCCGATATGTTTTCGTCTTTAGCTGAAAAGAAAATCAATATTGACATGATCAGTACATCGCCGATCAAGATATCATGTGTTATAAAACGTGAAAGAGTAGGCGAGGCCGTTCGAGTATTGCATAACACGTTTAACTTGAGCAAGGCCTAAAACATCAAAAGTGTCCTAGTATTTGTTTAGATTTAGCAGTTATCTCACCCGTCTTCATCAATACTAGCAGCGGTCACAAAGTGATGATCGCTTTTATTGATCCCTGTACGAACGTATATATTTGACCTGGTCGGATGCATGTTTTCAATCAAGTTTATTGAATGCTTGTGACCTGCTTAAGTTTTGTTATATTATTTATTAAATAGTTAAGTAATAGGAGAGGTTTAAAAGATGTCAGGTTATGATGTTGCGGTTGTCGGTGCGACCGGTGCAGTTGGACGGAAGATGCTGCAAGTACTTGAGGAACGCGACTTTCCGGTGAAAAAGATAAAGCTATTAGCTTCGGAACGGTCTCGTGGTCGGGAGCTTATATTCAACGATGAAATAGTGAAAGTCGAGGTATTAAAGACCACTTCTTTCAAGGGTATTGATATTGCCCTTTTTTCAGCTGGCGGTGCAAGGAGCAAGAAATTCGCGCCAATAGCTGCAAAGAGTGGCACTGTCGTAATCGATAATAGCAGCGCATGGCGGCAGGATAAGAAAGTGCCTCTGGTTGTGCCGGAGGTCAATGCAGAAGATATTGAATGGCACAATGGGATTATTGCGAATCCGAATTGCTCGACCATTCAACTTGTTGTCGTTCTAAAACCGCTTTATGATTTTAGCAAAATAAAACGTGTGGTTGTATCAACTTACCAATCGGTATCTGGTACCGGTCGTGATGCAATGGAAGAACTCTATAATCAGACGAAAGCTCTTCTATCCGGTGAAAAGATAGAAACGGATGTATATCCACACCAGATCGCCTTCAACGTGCTACCTCATATCGATTCTTTTATGGATAATGCATATACCAGGGAAGAGATGAAGATGGTGTGGGAAACGAGAAAAATCCTTCATGATGATGAGATAGGAGTCACAGCCACATGCATAAGGGTGCCGGTTTTTATTTCACATAGCGAAGCAGTGAACATTGAGACGCGAAAGGAAATAACTCCCAATAAAGCAAGAGCGATCTTAAAAAAAGCACCGGGTGTCGTCATCATTGATGATCCCGAGGAGTCGGCTTATCCCATGCCTATAATGGCTGCCGGCGATGATGCATCGTTTGTTGGACGGATCCGCAAGGACGAGTCGATCAAAAATGGTTTAAATCTGTGGGTTGTATCAGATAACCTTCGTAAAGGTGCTGCGACAAATGCAGTTCAGATAGCAGAACTCCTCTAGTGTATTAGAGCTGAAGCGCCTCGTAAAGTCCCATTGTTGAATGTAGAGTCTTTCTTCATGGGACCACGGGGCAAGCTGAAGAACTGAAGATCTAAAGAGCTGAAGAAACGTTTTGCCATAGATCTAAACCTTCCTTACTGCCAAGACTCTGATACTTGGAAGTATCGTAGTGAATGTGAACTTGTGAGATAAGATCCGGTTAAATAGTAAACACTAGAAAACCGAGTAGTCTGGTATGGGGTGTAGATTTCCTGTAAGCTATCAAAGGAAGCGGAAAGACTAACCGGGATTGATGTTGTATGTATATTGCTGTAATCGGTGCAGGACAGTGTGATAGTAAAATCGAGAAGATTGCTTACCAGGTAGGAAAGCTTATTGCAGAAAATAAGGCTATCTTGATCTGTGGCGGTCTTGGTGGTGTAATGGATGCTGCAGCTAGCGGGGCGAAGGATGGCGATGGTATAACTGTCGGTATCTTGCCCGGTGAAACGAGGGTGGGTTCAAGTAGTAGTCTTGACATCGCCATACCGACAGGAATAGGTGAAGCCCGGAATGCGATTATTACACGTGCTGCTGATGCGGTGATCGCCGTGTGTGGAGAATATGGAACATTATCCGAGATCGGGCTAGCTCTTAAAATGGGAAAACCGGTTATCGGTTTGGACACATGGCAGCTGCTAAGAAACGATGCTTATGATACCGGTATGATCCGAGCAAAGAGTCCGAAGGAAGCCGTCGATCTGGCAATTGAGTCAGCAAGAACATAGTTGAGACTATGGCTATTTCACCTCGCATACTAATCTCACCGGACAAATTTAAAGGGAGTCTATCTGCGCTTGAGGCAGCACAGATTATTGAACGAGGAGTTAGGGCTGCTGCCCCTGAGGCAAAAACTAGCTTAGTTCCACTGGCTGATGGTGGTGAGGGGACAGTTCAAGCTCTGGTTCATGCAACAGATGGCAAGGTCATATCGACTAGGGCAACCGGTCCTCTAGGCAATCCACTCGATTCTTACTACGGTCTCCTTGACAACCATGGTCTTCGTTCCGTACTTTCATACTTCCGTACTTCCGCACAATCTGCCATCGGAGTTATCGAGATGTCTGCGGTGTCTGGTCTCCGGCTGGTCCCTGAAGAAAAAAGGAATCCCCTGGTTACTACTACTTACGGTACAGGTGAACTGATAAAAACAGTTTTGGATGCCGGGTGTCTAAGGATTATTGTTGGAATCGGAGGAAGCGCGACAACTGATGGGGGAATGGGGATGGCTCAGGCCCTCGGTGTTGTTTTTCTCAATAAGGAAGGTGAACAGATCGGATTAGGATGCGGTCGTCTTCTGTCCGAAGTACAGCATGTTGATTTGAATGGACTGGATGAGCGGATCAAAGACATAGAAATAATTATTGCCTCCGATGTTAAAAATCCCCTATGCGGTCCGGACGGAGCTGCATATGTCTACTCTCCGCAAAAGGGAGCAACTCCGAATATTGCTGATGAGTTAGAGAAGGGGCTATACAATTTTGCCGGTATTATAAAAAGCGAGTTGGATCTGGATATTATTAATACACCCGGAGCAGGAGCAGCCGGTGGACTCGGTGGTGGACTGATTGCTTTTCTAGGAGCAAGACTTGAGTCCGGAATAGACCTGTTAATGAAAGCGACCTCCTATAGCGAGAAGCTAAAGCAGACCGATCTTGTGATAACCGGAGAGGGTAAAATTGACTCCCAGACTGCTTTTGGTAAAGTGTTGGCCGGAGTTGGTCGTGAAGCTCGAAAAAATCATGTACCTGTTATTGCCTTAGGTGGTCAGGTGTCCGATGATGCTAAAGCCTTACAGGATATAGGAATAACAGAAATCTATTCACTGATGAAATCTGGTATGAGTGTGGAAGAATCGATACGAAATGCCGGAGAGTTACTGGAAGAAGAAACAACCAAAGCAGTCACCATATACTTTTCAAAAACCTAGAATGCAAGCAAACCCTAAACCAGTGAGTCATTGCGAGGAAGGAGCGTTAAGCGACTGACGAAGCAACCTCACATGTCATATCATCTGATTGTCGATTGCGGAATACTACTCTACTGCATTGTTGCTCTATTGGATTACTCGACGAACAGGTTAATGGATTCTGCCCACCCCAGAACTCTTTCTTCTTCCGGCACGAACACATTGTCGAGTTTTTCTATTTCTTTCTCCAGAGACGGATCGTTTTTCAGACCATTTGGCATTAAAAAGAAGGCACCGACTTCGGGTGCTAGTGACAGGTCTGCCCAGGAGTCTCCCAGTGCTATCGTCTCATCTCTATTGATTCGTCTTTCTTCCCGGTCCCGTCGAAGGGCTACTGCTTTGTCTACACTGCAAGGTAGGAGGTGGTAACAGTGTAGTTCGCTTAGGTTGTTCATTATCTCACCGCGTGATCTCAAGCGGCCATTATCGACTAGTTTTAGGTTTTCTTGACCTTGCTCTCGCAACCATTTATTGCCCTCTGCTACATCTATATGACCGCGAAGAAGATGTGAATGGAAACGTTTTTCATCGGACCAAGGTGTGTGATATTCGAGACTATTATCAAAATGAGAGAACAACTTCTCAATAATTCTGCTGTCTTTTATGATTTCAAACACGTTGCCGTTTTCTGTATCAAATCCTTCAACTGTCGTAATAATTCTATTCCCGCGTTCATAGATGATCTCTGCTCCAAGTTCAGCGATGTAGTTCTTGAGTCCGAGGATCCTGGCATCTTCTTTAAGCTGATTGCGGTTTCGCCCTGAGATCATGACAACGTCGATGTTTGCCTCTAGCGCCTTGGCTATAGCCTTGACTCCATTAAGAGTCACGTTGCCATCGGAATCATGAAGGATGCTTCCGCCTGTTCCGACCATAGTCCCGTCAACATCTGTGTAGATGACTTTCAGTTGTGATACAAGTTTTCTAGCGCTTGCTAGTCGTTTGTCTGTCACTTATTTCTTAACCTGTCTGGCTCGCCATTTTGTTTTACGGTTCTTCATTTTTTTCTTATATTTCTTGATCGTCTTCATCGGTGGTCTTTCAGTTCCGACGATCTCTGTTTCTTCCAAAAAGTGTTGTTCATCTATGTGTTTAACAAGTTGCATAGACTGAGTCATTTCAGTTATTAGCTCTATTTTTTTATCTTCTTCAAGTTGCTCAAAGGCGACATACATGATCCGGAATGCCATTTTCCCCAGATCTTTCAATGGTTGATTATAGTGAACTCTTGACTCTAGATTTACTTGTGCCATTGAGTCAAGACCATACTTGTTAAATATGTCGATTAAAAGTCCGGTCTCAACACCGTAACCCGTAAAGAAGGGAATGCTCTCCAAGACTTCACGCCGCCCGGCGTATTCTCCGCTAAGAGGTTGGATGAATCCTGCCAACTTTGGATAAAAAAGTGATAGAAATGGTCTGGTAACAAGCTCCGTCACACGGCCACCCCCCGTATCTTTCATTACATGGCCAGTCTTCAATGGCCTTTCGTAAAAACCCTTGACATAAGCTAAGGTCTTGTCGGTTATCAAAGGGCCCACTGTGCCATAAACGAAACGAGGATGAATATTCTGAATATCCGAGTCGAGCCAGGCAATAATATCACCTTTAAGAAAGTAAAGACTTTTCCACAGAGCCTCACCTTTGCCAATCGCATCCGGCAGGTTATCCAAAGGTTCATCCTCATATAGTACGGTAACACCATTTTTTTCGGCTATTTCGACCGTATTGTCAGTCGAGCGGGAATCGATAATAGCCAGTTCGTCGATTAGCGGATACCTTTCGACCAGCAATTCTTTTAACACTCTTAAGATGAGATCAAGTGTCTTTCCTGAGTTTGAAGTTGGAAGACAGACACTGACTGTCAGGTTCTGTTTCTTTTTCAGTTCAATGAGTTTTGGTATATTGGCAAACTCTTTATGTTGATAAGTTCTCTTATCGAACCACTTGCCAAGATCCATATAAGTACTCCTGTTCAAAGATGGTTGACTCCGTATATAATAGCACATAAGCTGGGCATCAGATATATAACAACAGGGAGATGCATAGCAGTGGTTGCAGAATTGAGAAAGGATCCGACAACGCGTCGTTGGTCTATAATAGCGACCGACCGAAGAAAGCGTCCTATGGATTTTAAGAATAGTCCAAAAGGGTCAGATGATGCTGCATGTCCATTTGACGAGGGAAGCGATGACCTAAAAAAAGCGACTGTTTATCGTCATTGGGATAATCCTAAAGAATGGTATGTATCGTTACTTCCGAACAAATACCCGGCGCTGGATTATGAAGGTCTACCAAAAATGACTACCAGAGGACTATATACCAGCATTCAATCTGTTGGTGGTCACGAAGTATTTGTCGATACACCCAGACACGACGCAGATCTATCTGACATGAGTTTAGGGGAGCTTGAAGCTCTACTGGATGCATACAAGGAACGTTATAAATTCTGGACCAAAGATGAGCGCATCAAATATGTCATAATATTTAAAAATCACGGAGTGGATGCAGGTGCTTCACTAAAGCATCCACATACTCAGCTGGCGGCTACACCAGTCGTTCCTCCTCGGGTGCTAGAAGAACTGGAAAAAGGTGAACGGTATTTCAGAGTGAAACGCCGCTGTATATATTGTGATCTAATAGAGAATGAAATATCAGACGGAAAGCGGATTGTCGATATAACAGATGACTTTATTGTTATCTGTCCGTTTGCCTCACGATTTCCATATGAATTAATGATTCTTCCGAGACGACACTACTCTAACTTCATCGATATGACAAGGCCGGAACTAAGCGATCTTGCTAAGGTGATAAAGGGATTATTTATGCAGGTCAATAATGTATTGAAAGATCCACCGTATAATCTGCTAATTCATGTTGCTCCGCAGTATGCGCCCAATCTTCGGTTCTATCACTGGCATATCGAAGTAATTCCTCGATTGACTGAAGTAGCCGGCTTTGAATGGGGAACCGGTATATATATTAATCCGATGTCTCCGGAAGAAGCGGCTGAAACTCTAAGAAGTAAATAAAACCTTTACCATCGGGCTTTATTTATGATATATTTCAATTATTAATCATTTGTAACGCTCGCAACTATCTATTATACGTCGGAATTGCTTAGAAGGGGGCACTTTTGGGTTTAGCCGACAAGTATGATAGCAACAATATAGTTTTTACTAACGCTGATAAGGTCATTCGCTGGGGACAGAGGTATTCGCTATGGCCGCTAAGCTTTGGTCTGGCTTGTTGTGCGATTGAGATGATGTCTTCTTACGGGCCTCACTATGACATGATCCGCTTAGGTGTGGTTCCTCTTCCGGCTTCACCCCGTCAGTCTGATCTGATGATAGTAGCTGGTACGATCACTACTAAGATGGAACCGGCGGTTATTCGCTTGTACGAACAAATGCCTGATCCAAAATGGGTCATTGCTATGGGTGCTTGCGCAATCGGTGGTGGGCCCTATGCTGACTCGTATTGCGTAGTCAAGGGAGCCGATCAGATCATACCGGTCGATGTATATGTGCCTGGATGTCCGCCTAGACCAGAAGCGTTGATGCAGAGCATTATCAAACTTCAGGAGAAAATAAAAGCAGGAAAAGATGGACGAGAAAAAACTTAAGATAAAGAAACAGGTTCATTTAGGGGAAATAGAAAGAACAATAAAAGGAAAATTCGGCGGTTCGATATCGGATATTAAGATTATCGATGACGAGATCGTCATCGATTTAGATGCCCGCGTAGTCGATGCATTTGCCCGGTTTCTAAAAAATGAACTCTCTTTTGACTATCTCCGGTGCTTAAGCGGTGTAGATTATATTAAGGATTTGGAAGTAGTCTACCATCTATTCTCGATTAAACATAATTCTAAGATAACTGTGAAAGTGAGATTACCGAAAGACAAGCCCACGATCTCATCAGTCACACCTGTCTGGCGTGGAGCCGATTGGCATGAACGGGAGACGGCCGAGCTTCTGGGAATCACATTTGATGGTCATCCTGATCTACGCAGACTTCTTTTAACCGATGATTTCAAAGGGCATCCATTACGGAAAGACTTTAAAATAGAATACAAAAAAGGTTAGGAGAAAGAGATTACTGAACGTCATATAAAGACTGAGACAATGGATATTAACATTGGGCCGCAGCATCCGGCGACCCACGGTGTGTTAAGAATCGTGGCGACACTTGATGGTGAACGGATAATAAAAGCTGTCCCACACATCGGTTATCTTCACCGCGGAGTGGAAAAACTATGTGAAGATCTGACTTATACCCAGATAACACCCCACTTCGATCGTCTTGACTACGTCGGTAATTTAAACAATGAACTATCTTATGTAATGGCTGTAGAGAAATTGGCAAGTATTGAAGTGTCTGAACGTGCTCAGTATATAAGAGTAATCATGCTGGAACTTAACAGAATACTCAGTCATCTGGTTTGGCTAGGTTCTTTCTGTCAAGATCTAGGACTATTCGCAACCGGCATGTTGTGGGCTATGCGTGATCGGGATTATATCCAACGGGTCATGGAAAGAGTTACCGGAGGACGAGTGCATTATCACTACTTCACCTATGGTGGCTTGCGTGATGATGTCTATGATGAATTCGAACAGGACGTGTTGGAGGTCATAGACAGAACGACGAAGAGTTTATATGATTGGGAGAGCCTTGTCGCCGAAAATGAGATTTTTGGTTTTCGGACAAAGGGTATTGGTATATTAGAGTCTGAGCATGCTGTTGACTATGCTGTGAGTGGTCCGATGCTTAGATCAACAGGTGTTGAACTTGATTTAAGAAAGGTAGAACCATATTTAGTCTATTCAAAGTTTGATTTTAATATTCCGGTTGGAACTAAAGGGGACTGTTTCGATAGATATACTTGCCGTACACAGGAGATGCGGGAATCGATGAAGATTATTCGTCAGGCGTTGGAGGGTTTGCCGGATGGTCCGATAAGAGCAGATGTTTCCAGAAAGATCACTCTTCCGGAAGGCGAAGTATATGTGCGGACCGAGAATCCGAAGGGTGAATTCGGTGTATATCTGATAAGTGATGGCAAAGAGCATCCGTATCGATTAAAAATACGGTCTCCGGCTTTTGTCAACTTGATGTGCGGATGTTCGATGGTAGAAGGAATGCTCCTACCGGATGTGATTGCTATACTGGCGAGCGTGGATATTGTTCTTGGGTGTATCGATAGGTGAGGGAATGGCAGAGACTACAAAGAGCAAGAAACAAATGACCGCTTTATTCGGGGCTGGATTAGCTAGAAGCATGGTTGTCACCATGAAGCATTTTATAGCCAAGAAGTTAACGGTTCAATATCCCCATCAGCGAATGCTTATTCCAAATCGGTCGCGCGGTGGGATAATCATGAAAGGAGCCATAGATCTCAAAGAACCAGCTGTGCCGGTTTCGGGAGAGATGCCTCCTTGTCAATCAGCTTGTCCTGCCAATGTTGATGCCCGAGGTTATGTCGGTCTTATTGCTCAAGGTCGCTATGACGATGCATATCAACTTCATCTTGAGAAGAATCCGATTCCGTCTATTATCGGGCGTATTTGTCCTCATCCTTGTGAAACAGCATGCCGGCGGAGTGATGAAGATGAATCTATTACTATTTGTTGGTTAAAGAGGTTTATGGCGGATAATATCAGTCAGGCCCGAAAAGATAGTATCTATCAGTTGAACAAAGACCGGAAGAATAAAAAGGTTGCTATTGTCGGAGCCGGTCCGGCTGGTCTGAGTATAGCTTTCTATCTGGGTAAATGTGGTTATGATGTTACAATTTTTGACAGACTTCCCATTGTAGGTGGGATGTTGACGGTAGGGATCCCACCATACCGGTTGCCTGAAGAAATAGTCGAGGATGAAGTCGACAAACTAAAGAAACTGGGAGTCGAAGTAAAACTTAATACTCCGATAGGTCCGGACGGGACATCTCTTGAAGATCTTACAAAGCAAGGATATGAAGCCATTTTTCTGGCAATCGGCGCTCATCGCCCGATCGAGCTTGGAATAGATGGAGAAGGTCTAAGGGGTGTTATTCCCGGTGAGGCTTTCTTGGCCCGGGATAGACTAGGAAAAGATGTGGAACTAGGCAATCATGTTGCGGTTATTGGTGGTGGAAATACAGCCATCGACTGCGCGAGGGTTGCTTTGAGATTGGGAGCCAAAGACGTCCGTATTATTTATCGCAGGTCAAGAAAAGAGATGCCTGCTCTAGATGCAGAGATCGATGATGCAGATGAAGAAGGGATTAAATTCGATTTTCTAATGGCTCCTACGAAGGTAATTGGAAGTAATAAAGTGGAGAAATTGGAACTAACTAGAATGGAATTAGGGCCACCGGATGATAGCGGACGAAGAAGACCGGTTCCTATTAAAAGTTCCGAGTTTACAATCGATATTGATACAGTTCTACCTGCGATCAGCCGGAAGCCCGAGACAGAATGGTTGTCTGATGCCGGACTAGATCTTAGTCAATGGGCGACTATCGTAGTCGATCCGGAGACCGGAGCAACGAACAAGGAAGGAATATTTGCGGCCGGGGATGCTGTTACCGGTCCGTCTATCGCTATCGAGGCAGTTGGTACAGCTAGAATAGCGGCTCAAGCTATAGACAAATACCTGAACGGGTCCTTGAGTGAGTATTGGAATCAGGTTTTTCCTAAGAGTGAGACTCTTAAACTAAAATATGATGAATCTGAAGAGAGGGCACATCCCAAGAAGCTTGATCCCAAGACTCGCGTTAATAATTTTGACGAGGTAGATAAAGCGTATGCTAAAGAGGTGGCTATCCAGCAAGCTGAACGTTGTCTTTCTTGCATGACTCAAAGATGCATCGGTTGTCATATCTGCGAGACGGACTGTCCCACTAGAGCTATATCTATTCTTACATCACAGAACGGGTCCCGGTCGATTGACAGTTATAAAATAGACTATGGACGCTGTCAGTTATGCCGGATATGTATTGATGTCTGTCCGACTATGACGATTACACATACAACCGAGTATGAACTGGCTGATTATACGAGAGACAGTGTTGTTCATGATAAGACCCGTTTACTTCAGATCAAGCGGGATCTTTCGACCGGCCAAAAAAAGAAAAGGAATGATAATTAATGGACGATTATCTACGTAATTATCAATTTATAGCCACATACGCAATAGTGGCGATCGGATTTGTCATGGTCCTTCTGGGAGTTGCCAGTGTTCTAAGGCCAAAGAACCCAAGCAAGGTAAAGTTGGAACCATACGAATGTGGAATGGTGCCTTTCGGAGGAGAGTGGTCTCATTTTAATGTCCGGTTCTATATCTTTGCCCTATTGTTCTTAATATTTGACGTAGAGATTGCTTTTCTCTATCCGTGGTCAACAGTATTTAGAGAACTCGGAGTTACATCACTGATTGAAATGCTTTTATTCATATTGATACTTCTACTGGGTCTGATATATGCCTGGAAAAAAGGAGTCTTGACATGGGTGTAGTATGTATTTTCTAGTCGCACTAGGTGTTTTAAGTCTAGTCCTGACACACATTATTGTTTTCATTTGGGTCGAAGTTAAGATGTTGGCTCATATTCAGGACCGGCTTGGGCCAATGGAGGCTGGAAGCTTCCATGGTTGGCTACAACCGATTGCTGATGTCTTAAAGCTTTTAAACAAGGAAGACATTGTTCCGACCGAAGTTGATAAAGGGATATTTAAACTTGCCCCATTTGTTGTGTTTGTTCCAACTTTTATGGCTCTTGCATTCATACCTCTAACCGAAAAGCTTGTCGCTGTTGACATAGATGTCGGGGCTTTCTTTGTCATAGCTCTGTCGTCGTTTACTTTTGTCGGAATGATTATGGCCGGGTGGTCATCGTATAATAAGTATTCGTTGCTAGGAGCATTCCGGGCAGCCGGTCAGTTGCTTTCTTATGAGCTTCCATTTGGATTGGCTATTGCTGGGGTTGCTATGCTGACCGGTTCACTCAGTCTAGTGACGATTGTAAAACAACAAATAGTGCCAAACTTTCTTATCCAACCATTGGGTTTTCTTATCTTTCTAATAGCAGCTCAACTTGAGCTTAGTAGGACTCCCTTTGATATTCCTGAGGCGGAATCTGAGCTTGTCGCCGGATTCTTCATTGAATACAGCGGGATGAGGTGGGCTCTATTCTATCTGGCTGAATACGTTGCCTTGCTTATTCTATGCGCGCTGGCAACATTGCTATTCCTTGGCGGGTGGAAGGGGCCAATATTACCGCCGGCTATCTGGTTCTTACTGAAGATATACTTACTGTTCTTTATTATTGTGTGGGTCCGGGGGACTTTCCCGAGGGTAAGACCGGATCAGTTAATGGTGCTTGGTTGGAAAGTATTGCTACCGATCGCATTACTTAATGTAGTGCTTACTTCATCAATGATCGTATTGATTAGTAACTGGCAGATCTGGCTGGCTATTGTTGAGTTCATAATCGTAGTTGCTACTTTGTTCTACATAAGGAGATTTCTTAAATGAACGGTCCTCTAATAGCGTTCTTTATCTTGGCAACATTTATTCTACTGGCGGCGATATATATAGTGACGACAAGAAATCTCATGCATGCTGTGTTTTCACATCTTTTAGCTTTGAGTAGTATTGCCGGGCTTTATATTCTTTTATATGCGCAGTTTATTGCGGCTATGCAGATCCTTATCTATGCCGGTGCTGTAACGACGATGGTGCTTTTCGCTTTAATGCTAGCCAAGCCCAAGAGGGCAATGGGAGTTGCTCTGGATAATCAGCAGAAAGGACTGGCTTTTATAACAGCTGCCACATTCTTGTTTGTGTTTCTTCTGGTCGAGGCACCTAAAGTATGGCCTGTTGTCAGTGGTACGGTTGAGCCGATCAGCATTTCTAAGTTCGGAAAGATACTGTTTACTCAATATGTCTTACCGTTTGAATTAATATCTGTATTGCTTTTAACGGCTCTTATCGGAGTCATCGTTTTAGCAGGTAAGGAGGAAGAAAAGAAATGATTCCTTTAAAGTACTTTGTTATCTTTTCGGCAATGTTGTTTTCTGTCGGGATGTACGGTGTGTTGGCGCGGAGAAATGCCATTCTGATCTTGTTGTCAGTTGAAATAATGTTGAATGCGGTGAATATAAATTTTGTTGCTTTCGCACGCTATATTACACCGGAGACAGCTGTAGGTATGATGTACACGATCTTTGCTATGGCCTCCGGTGCAGCGGAGATCGGTGTTGGTCTGGCAATCGTGTTATCGGTCTACCGGGGTCGACGCACGGTCAATGTTGACGAGATAGATATGCTCAAGTGGTAGAACGCTATCTGAATATCTGATAGAACAAATCAGGTATTCAGTTGATTTGATTAAGTAAACATAAAAGACTTAATGATGATTAGAGGTCAACTATAAACTTTAAGCAGGTTTAACTTTAGGGGGAAAAAAAATGAAAGTACCGATTCTTTCTTTGATTGTGTTTACACCACTAGTCGGATGCGGTCTTATTTTGCTTTTTAAGCAAGGACAAGAAAAAATAATGAAGATAGTCGGCTTGGTCAGCTCGATTGTAGCACTAGTTCTAAGCATTATCGTTGTGGCTACGTTTGATCCTAGCGGAGGTATCCAGTTTGTTGACAAATTTATCTGGAGCGAGACCGTCGGCGCCTCCTATTATATGGGAGTCGATGGTTTAAGCCTACCAATGCTATTCATCACAACTCTTCTTGTCGTTATCGCTTATGTTGCTTCCTGGAATACATCACTAAAGCCAAAAGGTTATTTTGCTCTTCTTCTACTGCTTGAAGTAGGCATGCTGGGAGTCTTTGTCTCTTTGGATTACGTCCTTTTCTACATTTTCTGGGAACTGGTACTTTTACCGATGTATTTCTTGATCGGGATATGGGGTGGCGAGCGTCGGGAGTACGCAGCTATAAAGTTCTTTATCTATACGCTGACAGGTAGTGTGCTTATGCTGTTAGCTATCCTGGCTCTATATTTTAAAGGTGGAGCGACAACGTTTAATATGATAGAGCTAGCCAAGAACGGTTATTCGTTTGGTTTTCAGAATCTGGTTTTTTGGGGTTTCTTTGCCGGTTTTGCCGTCAAAGTCCCGCTCTTTCCATTCCACACCTGGCTTCCGGATGCTCATGTCGAAGCACCGACAGCTGTTAGTGTCTTGCTAGCCGGAGTACTGCTTAAGATGGGAGCGTACGGTTTTATCCGGATCATGCTTCCTACGCTACCGGATGCCACCCGGTATTTTGCCGTATTCTTAGGTACCTTAGGTGTCATAAATATTATCTACGGAGCCTTAAATGCCATGGTTCAAACTGATCTAAAGAAGATGGTCGCTTACTCGAGCATAAGTCATATGGGATACATAATACTAGGAATCGCGTCTTTAACGGCTATGGGTCTGAATGGAGCCATATTCCAGATGTTCAGCCATGGGTGTATCACGGCGATGTTATTTATGCTGGTCGGTTATATTTACGAGCGGTCGCATACACGGCAGATTGCGGAGCTCGGTGGACTGTTGAACAAGATCCCGATTTTAGCTGGGATTCTATGCTTTGCCTCATTCGCCGCACTTGGATTACCGGGCTTAAGCGGTTTTGCGGCTGAATTTCTGATATTAGTCGGGGCATTGGAAACGCAGCCAGTCCTGGCTATTCTTGGAGCGAGCGGTGTTGTTCTAACAGCTTCATATGTTTTATGGATGCTCCAGAGGGTAGCCATGGGAACTCTTCCTGATAAGCTCAAGACTCTGACTGATGCAGTTCCCCGGGAAATACTCACACTTGTTCCTCTAATGATCTTGATAATCGCTGTCGGAATATATCCAGAGGCTATTCTTTATTTCATAAATGAATCCGTTGTTTCTCTTATTAAGATAGTGGTCTAGGGGGATAGAGTAGAAGTGACTTTGATTTTAAGATTTGCTTGGCTAATACCAATAGTGCCGCTACTGGCATTTATCATCATCCTGTTTTTCGGGAAGAAACTCCCCGGAAAAGGAGCATATGTCGGTATAGGGTCAGTCCTTTATACCTTCATACATTCTGTGGTCATATTGTTTACATTGATG
>SDBS01000539.1_pt1 | contig 37074 bp, 56 predicted proteins | sample 2277091 | NCBI WGS metagenome assembly SDBS01 (sample SAMN10404972, study PRJNA504765) | marine sediment metagenome | isolation source: marine sediment core GS10_PC15, 163 cmbsf | place: Arctic Ocean: Southern Knipovich Ridge | collected 2010
CCCCTGTGTGTTTCATCATTAGTAATATTACCCCTGTAGAAGAGGCTAAGATTGCGTCATTTTGTATAGACGTGGGCGGGGTGCGAGTTATAGGAACGTGAGATATATGGGAAAGTGTGAAACCCCCCACCGCCCTATTATATATATAGGGCTTCCCCTCATTTTCTGCACCAAAAAAATTGGGTTCGGGTGTAATCCACTATCCATCAGTGTTTCAGAGATTTCCACAATTTCAACCACAAAAATTCCGAAATTTCCAAAACCCGCTATCCATCACCATCTACACCCCCTTGACATCAGGGTTCGTTTGTTCTATAATGTACCTAGAATACCGTTACATCAAAGGAGAATGTTATGCAATTACCTACAACGGTGGCTGGTGTACCTAGAGGCTTACCTCCAGCTCGACCCCCAGGTGCTCCTCAGGTTGGAGCTCCCACTAGAGGGATTGGACAGGGGGGTGGGCAGCAAGAGAGAATACTTATGACTCTATTAACAATGCTCTCACAGATGCCAGAGGCACAGGTGATGTTACCAATGGGTCAGCTGACTGACCTTGTTGAAGGTGGAGGGATGGGAAGTTTGAATCCATCGATGGTTGGTGGAGGGGGTGCAGGTGGTGTTGGTAGGGGAGCACCAGCTCCTGGCTTGAGTCAACCGAGGCCTCGTCAGCCTGGTGTGCCTCAAGGTGGTGGTAGACCTTTACCCCAAAGGGGAGCTGTTGCGGGTGGAATGCAAAGGACAGGTGTACCTCCGAGACAGGGGCTTGGTGGAGCACAGCCGAGGGGGAATGCACAAGCACTTATGAGATTACTGGGAGGAAGATAGTGAATGGGGTTGATGAGACTAGAGAAGCTATATCAAAGGCATTGGATAAGAAACACATGTCTCCAGGTAAGGTCAGGCCTATAGATAAGAATATCCTCTGGATGTCGATGGTTGGGGCATCTGATGAGGAAATTGCTAAGGAGATAGGGGTTACTAGGTATGTTATTAATAACAAGCTGAGGAATCCTATTATCCAGAGGGAGATGGAGAGATTAAGCAAAGTTGTTGATAAGGAGATTGTTGGACTCACCATCGCCTCTAAGAAGAGGATGAATGAGGCATCCCTCACAGCCGCTGATGCCCTGGTTAGTATGATTGAAACCGCTCCTAACTTCAATGACAAGTTGAAAGCAATAATCAAGGTTCTTGAGTATACTCATGGTAAGCCTCGGCAGAGTGTTGCTATTTCTGTGGATGATGGTAAGCCTCTTTCTGAGGATGATGAGAAGATAATTGATGTTATGATTGATAGTGATAAGGATGGTTAAATGAGAACAGATAACAACTATCAACCCCCTGGTACAGATGTATGGCTTGGTGCTGAGAGCTATTTTATACAAGTTGCTGTAGAAAGAGCTGCTAGAGAAGTGAGGGAGTAAAATGTTCGCTATTTTTGGATGGTTGTTAATCACTGCTGTAGGTTATCTAACTTATCTCGAGATAAAAGAGGGTGTTGAATGGCACTAAGTGAGAGGCATCAGATGGCTAGGGACAAGGCTAAAGGTAGCCTCTTCCACACCGCTAAATACATACTAGGTTATGATGACCTAACAGAAGACTTTCACAAACCTTATTGTGACTTCCTTCAAGATTTGGATGTACATAGGAAACAGGTTGAGATGCCTCGGGGGTTTCTGAAAACAACAGTGGCATCCATCAGCTTCCCCATCTGGGTTACACTCAAGTTTCCTAACGTCAGGATACTTCTAGCCAACATGGTGTATGACAATGCTGCTAAGTGTATTCATATTATTAGAGGCCATTGGCAACATAATGCGAGGCTTAGGGCACTCTTTCCAGAGTTGGTGTATCCTAGTTATAACAAAACCAGATGGAGTGACTCCTGTGCAGAGGTTAAGAGGAGTGCAAATTGGGGTGAGGGTACTTATGAGTCTATAGGGGTGGCTGGTAGTAAAATAGGGATGCATTATGATATGGTTATTGAGGATGACTTAGTTGCTGCTAAGAAGGATAAACTGACTGGGCAGGAGATACTTCCTAATCAGGAGGATATACAAAAAGCAATTGGGTGGCATGGGCTTGCCCTTAACCTACTCATCAGCCCTCGGAAGGGTTACATCTACAACATAGGTACTAGGTGGGGGCAGTATGACCTAATTCGCCACATCGTTGACAACCAGACTTACTACAAGAGATTTGTGCGTAGAGCGGTGGAGTTTGACGAGGGTGGGAAGGCATTGTTAGATGATGATGGTAACTACATCCCCACATGGAGTGGTAGATTTGATGGTGATGCCCTGAGGGAAGTTCAGGAAGAGCAGGGTGACTACCTATTCAGCATGATGTACCTCGGTAGACCTTATAACGTCGAGGACATGATATTCAGGGATGAGTGGATTAAGGACAAGGCAGAGAGTTCGGTAGGGAATGTTTATGGAGGTATAGACTCTGCACTCACCAAGAAAAGCTACTCAGACTTCACAGTCATCGGTGCAGTTGTTGTTACTGAGGATAAGGATTTCTGTGTTGAACATATTGTAAGGGGGAAGTTTAACCCCACAGAGATTATAAATAAGTTGTTTGAGGTACAGGATACATTCCACCCCAAGTGGTTTGCGATGGAGAAGGCGTTACATGAAATTGTCCTTGCTCACTACATCAGAGAGAGGAATAAGGAGAGGATGGATAACGACCTTGAGCCAGTGGTTATCAGACCCATCAAGCGTCCAAAAGGTGAGACTAAGGGGATGCATGTGAGAGCCCTACAACCGATGTGCATGGCAGGAAGGTTTTACATCAGGCCGTGGATGAGGATAGTGAGGATGGAGATGCTTGAGTTCACAGGTAAGGGGACTGATAAGCATGATGATATTCCTGATATGCTCGCTGACATCTTTGCAAGTATTAGATACCCTCAGGCTGATGTGCCTTCGGAGGTAAGAGATCCATTCAGTGTTGATGCAGTCATTGAAGAGTTATTAGGTAAGGAAGAAGATAGGCAGAGAAGTAGACACTACTGGCCTATGTATGCATGAGGTTCACATTTTCAATAATTGAAATTACAAAAGTAGGTAGTTTAGCATGGCATTTATAAACATAATACCTAGACCACTATATGCTGGCAACCACGATGTTTACTGTGGAGATGATAGGTTTTATGCAGGGTATAGAGGAGTGGGTGTTACGTGGTCAGATGTTAGTGCACCAACACCAAGTTGGAATGATGTTGCTGCACCCTCAACAAGCTGGACAGATGTATAGGAGTAAGAGATGGCTATAGCAGTTGTAGATAATAGCTCACCTACATCAGGTGACCTTAATGATGAAGCTTGGGATGCTTATAATGCCACAGTAGCAGCATTATTAATAGAACACGATTCCGCTGGTGCTCATAACCTGACAGGTTATGTTACAAAAGCTTTGTTTGATGCTAACACCATCCTCTATGCTACTACTGATGATACACCAGTGGCATTGACTGTGGCAGCTTCTAGGATAATAGGAAGAGCTTCCTCGGGGGCTATTGCTGCTTTAACTGCTGCTCAGGTTCTCACCTTGATAGGGGTGGAGAGTGGAGCTACTGCTGACCAAACTGAGGCTGACATACTAACTCTTCTAGGGGTGACATCGGGTGAGGTTGACCAGGTTGGAACTATAGGAGATGTTACAGTATCGTATGCTCAGTGGGGTTATGTGGGTGCTTTGACAGCTAATCCTATTGGTGGAGATGCAGCAGGAAGGTCTTTGCGATTGTGCCGTTTAATCATTGATAATGGATCAAACGCAAATACCCTGAAATGCACATTTACGAATAGGTGGAATGGAGATGGTATTGTCGAAACAGATAACATCGCTAAAGGAGCTACTACAGGTGGTTGGACCTTGAGCGCTAATGGAGAAACTCTGACAATAGAAAACTCTGAACTTTCTGGAGATGCCCTTTTTGCCACAGGTAAGATCAATTATAATATGTCGGGTGTTCATTTGACTCATGGCATGTATGCTAATGTAAATAATATTGATATTAGTGTTTATACTTCTGGAACAGGAGCTGCAAATGACTTTACAGTTCTTGTGGATACAGGTGAAATGCACTTTGATGTAATTTACTTAACTGATGCATAAAATATTCCAGAAGCTAGGAATACCAAAAATGGAACTCCTGGCACTGGGGAGTTAGAGGAGAAGGTAATATGGCGAAAGATAAGGGAGAGATTAAGGGGACTGTGGAGAAATTAGTTAAGGTACAGATGTTGAAGGAACAACTAGAGGCTAACATCAAGGTGTATAACAAGCGTATTGGAAGTGCAAAAGCACAGCTTGATTTGGTGCCTCAGATAACTGCTACACTTAACCAGAGTTTAGGTGCTAGAATGCAATGTGAAGAGACTTTGAAGGGGTTGGAGAAAGATGGCAAGTGAGCTGTATAAGCCTATATCAATAAGTGAAAGCAGGGATGACAAGAACTTCAAGAGGGTTGTTGATGATAACTTCATCAACCTTGCAAGATATATAAATGATATTCAGAAGTGGATTACTTCTACTAAGATAGCTGATGATGCAGTAGAGACTGCTAAGATAAAAAATGGTGCAGTGACAGAGAAGAAACTGGCTATCAACGCTAAGTTTAGAGCATATCAAACTGGGGCATATGCTATGGAGAGTAGTATAAATAAGACAACTGGACATGCCGTCATTATCCTAGATACGGAAGATTATGACCCAGGAACAAACTTTAATATCTCTTCTTGGGTTACTGGCACGTGTACGTCTACAGAGGCTAACTATCTTAATGATTCTGGTGGAGCTTTTGTATCTGGTATGGTAAACTGTGTTGTTCATAATACTACAGACGACACTTATGCTACTGTCCAAGCATTCTCATCCTCTACTCGCTTATTTCTCTTCAACGATATTTTTGTGCAGAATGAAGAATATGAAATAGTTTATTCACGCTTTGTAGCTCCTGTAGCTGGCGATTATATTTTTGCTGGTTGTGTAGCATACGGTGTAAGTGATGCCCATAATGACGAGTATTTTCTTGCAATTTTAACCAAGAATGGAAGTGTTCATACAACGAACTCACAGGACTCCTCAGGGAACACAGATTCTCGTAGGTTCAGTGTCCCTGTTATGGATGTAATCCCTCTTGCTATCAGTGATTATGTTCAACTTGCAGGAAATCATGACCATGCATCTGGGGTTAATGTTGCTGGAACAGGGATTGAGGGTGGAAGAACTACCTATCTTTGTGGTCATCTATTATCACCAACATAGGAGGATAAAATGTTTATATGGTCTTGGATTATGCTGGAAATATTACCACAAGTTCCATTCTGGATAAGATTATGGTTCTGGTTTTTGTATGGTGATAGTGGTGGATTCTGCTGAGGACTAAAAGGAGTGTAAAATGTCATACGAAAGAAAAGGTAAAACTGTTTACAAGAAGGTAGATGGCCTGAAGAAGAAAGGTAAGTCCAAAAGCACCAAGAAGGCTAAGAGTCATATGAGACTATTACAAGCCGTTGACCATGGATGGAAGCCAACAGGCGTATCCACCAAGAAAAGTGCCTGGAAGGGTGGCAGTAGACAAGGTGTTAAGAAGGTGAAGAATGCCAAAAAGCGTTGAGCTGTTAGAACAATGGAAGTCTGAGATAAGGAAGGCCATCAAGTATAGAGAGGACTTTGCTCTATCCAAGAGTTGGAAGAGATACTATGCCTACTATCGAGGACAGAAGAGGTCGGGGATATACTCCGTTAACAAGTATTTTAGTATGTTGAGGAGTGGTATACCTCGTATATACTTCCGCAATCCTAAGATTGTTGCAGCACCTACTCGACCTGGGTTTGAGGCATCAGCAGCAGTCGTTCAATCGGTTGATAATCATATCCTCAGGGAGATAAACATCAAGCAGACGATGAAGGCTGTGGTGCAAGATGCATTCTTCTGTAACAAGGGGTTTGTTAAAGTTGGGTATTCTAGAGAGTTTGGGGCATTACCACAGGTGGGAACAAAGACGCTTCCAGCAGATGAGGATATTGAGTATAATGTTTCGGTGAAGGAAGGGATGCCGTGGGCATTGAGGACTAGCCCCGAGAGTTTCCTTGTGAAGTGGGGGACATCAACCTTGAATGATGTACAATGGGTTGCACATAAGGTGGTTAGACTACTCGATGATGTTAAGAAAGATCCTATGTATGTAAATACATCCAAACTCCAGGGTGGTTATGTTAGAGAGCTTAGGGGGAAGAAAGAGGGTGAGATGCTGGTATCCGAACAAACGAAGTCAAGCCAGCAGGTGCAACTTTCTAGCAAGGGTGAAGAGGGAGAACAGTGGGTTGAGATATATGAGATTAGAGATGCGAAGAGGGGGGAGATACTTGCTATCAACCTCGACCATGATAAATTCCTGAGGAGTCCATCAAAGGATGAGTTGCAGATAGAGGGTGTTCCTTACGTCGACCTCTGTTTTAATCCTGATAATGATGTATTTTGGGGGCCGAGTGATGCAACGCTGTTAGAGTCGCATCAGAAGGAGATAAATGATGTCAAGTCTCAGATAAGTATGCACAGAAGGATTAACCTCATTAAGTTTTTGTATGATAGTGATTTGCTGACAAAGGAGAAGTTTGAGGCATTGATGTCGGGACAAATAGGTGGAGGGTTGGGCATCCCAGGGGTTACGAAGAATGCAATTATTGCTCTTCAGCCTGGTGAACCCTTGATACTTAAGCAAGATGCTATTGAGATTGAGCGTGACATTAACGAAACCCTTGGATTCCCTAGAACGGAGGCAGGGGAGTATGCTGGACCGCCTCGCAGAACTGCTAAAGAAGTTGAACAGGTGTCTCAAGCTCATTGGATAAGGATGGATGAACGAAGAGACTTGCTTGCTGACTTCCTTATCAATGTTGTGAGGAAGATAAATCAGATTATCTTTACTAACTGGACAACGGAGCATGTAGCTCCAGTAGTTGGGCCAGACAAAGCCATTTATTGGGTTAAGTATACAGGGGCGCAGATTATGGGTGAGTATGACTTTACTGTTAACATAGACACTGGTAAACCCATCACTATGGATACCAGAAGGGCAGAGGCAGAGAGGATTCTTGACAAGGTGAAGGGTGATCCTAATGCAGCGCAGTTTGTGAATGTTCAGGAGTTGTGGAAAAATGCCCTCAGTCTATATGACTGGATTGATGTTGATAAGATAATGAAAACATCTCAGACAGGGGCGCAGGTTACTGACATGGCAGGGCTTCAACAGATGTTTGGGAGGGGAGCATGAGGAAGATAGTAGGGATTATTAGGGATGGTAAATACAACCCCCTTGAACAACCTATAGACAAGCCAGGCGTGGGTATGGGACTGTCTGAGTCAAGACCCTTCAAGCCAACGAAGTTTGAGACATTGGAGGGTGAACCTGTAATAACATCAAAGAGACAACTTAAAGATATATGTGACAAAGCGGGATTAAGAAGTGGACTTATTGAGAATTCATGTTAGGAGGCGAACATGTTCATAGCTCGTAAGGGCACTCCGATACCGAAGAATAGGGTGCTGAAGAGTGGTGAAAAGAGGTTTACACTTATACTCAAGCCAGGTGGTTATGAGTACAAGTTTGAACCCAAGAATTGGAATGGGAAGGATGTCCAACTCATTCGAAGGTTAGCAAGGCGAGTGTACTTGTTACACAAATATGATTTGAGAAAAAGGAGTAAGTGATGGCTGAAGGCGATGCAGAAGGAAAACAAAATGCAGCCCCACCAGCAAGTGATGGGGATAAAGATGAGGCTAAATTACTTCGCACGGAGAATGAGGGCTTGAAAGCATCAGTTACCTCTCAGAAAGCAGAGATTGATGATATTAAAGCCACTCTTCTAGCTGCTCGTAGTCAACCACCAGCAGCAACTCAGCCACCCGAAGGTGGGTTCAAGATGCCTTCGAGGGATGAGTTGGATGTGATGACACAGACAGAGCTGGTGAAAACAATCGGGTCGATGATGGATGAAAAAATCCAAAAGGGTGTAGCTCCTAGAATCCAAGAGATTGACCAGCGAGTGATAGAAGAGAGGATGGCAAGAGGTATTGCAGATGCAGCAGGGAAGTACAAGGACTTTGGTAGTCACCAGAGGCAGATGAGGATTATATTGGCTAAGATTGCTAGGGATGGAGTGAGTCCAACTGATTTGTATAAACTAGCTTCATGGAAAGCGACTGAGAAGGCAACACCAACACCAAAGCCAACGACAGGTGAGAAGCCTACAGGTGGTACTACAGCACCTACTTCAACTGAGAATTTAACTCCTCAACAAATAGCGAGTAAGAAGTTTGATGACCTCATGGAGAAACAAGGGAAGAAGTAATGGCTACATTTACAGAAACTTTGGATGACCTTTACATAACTACCTTCCAGGAGATGCGGAAACAAATTGTTGACAACATCTTCGCAGCTACTCCATTCTACTTCTGGTTGATGAAGAAGGGTGGAGTTAAGGAAGATAGTTCGGGTGGCAAGTGGTTAGGTGTACCTCTACTCATAGCTAAGAACGACACTGTTGGTCCATATCAGAAGGGTGGAACATTCTCGGTTACTAGGACTGACAAGCTTGACTTAGCTAGATATGATTGGAAGTACATGGGAGGTTCGCTCATCAGGTATAAGACCGAAGAGCTTACCAACAGAGGAAAGGCTAAGATTATAGATAGGATGTTGCATGAGATAGACACCTTGAAGCTTAGCTTGATTGACTATATTGAGACTACGTTGTTTAGTGATGGTTCAGGCAACTCTGGGCTTGATTTTAATGGACTGGACATTATCTGTGATGAAGACCCAACGAGTGCAGTTACGTCTCCTCAGGTTGAGGTGGGTGGAATTGCACAGGCAAGTAACTCCTTCTGGAGAAATCAGTATCGGCAGATGGATAGTGATGGAACTGTTATTGAGTTGCATATGATGAAAAGCTGGAAGTATGTTCAGAGGGCATGCACAAATGGAATGGATAAGCCTGACATCATGGTAACGACAGGCGAGATACTTGACTTCTATGAGGATGAGTGTCTTGAGATGAAGGTGATTGAGAATAAGGATTTGGGAGATGCAGGATTTAGAAACCTGACCTGGAGAGGGACTCCCATCATCGACTCACCGAGTTGTAAGAGTGGAAGTACCTACTTCCTCAACACCAGATACCTGAATTGGATTGCACAGGCTGGAGCTAACTTTGAGATGACTGAATGGAAAACGGCTCCTGATACGCTGGATAGGTATGCGCAGGTGTTTGTATCAGGGAACTTGGTAACATCGAACAGGGCTCGTCAGGGAGTGGTTTTTGACATAGACTAGTAGAACTACCCTCCACAGTCTGAAGCCAATCGGGCTGATGAGGTAGCCAAAAAACCAAATGGAGGTTTTACAATGACTATACCTGCAAGAACAGAGGATGTAAGAACGAACCTGCCTGGTGGAAGAGGGCAGACTTTTGGAGTGCGTGCTGTAGCACAGGGAATTTACCAAGCATCTGCAACTCCTCAGACACATGTTGGAGATAGGTTGCAGCTCTGGGGTGATAGGGTGTTTCGTTATGGTCACTTTGTCGCTGACTATACTACCCAGTATGTTGGTGGGTACTTAGTTGCTCCAGATACAAGTGCGAATGACTTGGCGTTGTTGGATGACTTGGTACTAAGTGCTGGAAACTATCCATCGACTGCAGGGATGACGAAGATTGAGATTACAGCAGCTACTATCACAAAGGACAGGTTTAAGAATGGAACGTTGCACATTGTTGATGGTGCTGGTGAGGGTTATACCTACTTCATCAAGCGGAACAGTGCAACTGGTGCGAAGCTGGATACTAATGACCTTGACCTCGCTGCAGCCACCTCGTTTGTACTAGAACTCTACGATGGGCTAATCATCGCTTTGGTTGTATCCGATACAGACATTGCGATTGTGGGTAATATATACGAGAACTTGATACCAGCTACTACTACAGACTTGTGTGCAGTTGGTGTCTCGATGCTTGCGATAGACTACTCAGAAGAGCCTTATGCTTGGGTACAGACTTGGGGGCCTTGCACTGTTTTGAACAGCGGAGGTCTCAGCAAGGGAGAGTTGATGGCTTTGAACGATGCAGGGGGCGCTGATTTGGAAAGTGCATACACTACACCTCGAGTTGGATACAGTTTAGCGACTTGTGCTACTGGTGAACAGGCTCCAGTGTACTTGAAAATGGCACCTTAGGATTAGATTCTAAATTAGGAGGAGGTGTAAAAGCCTCCTCCACAAAAAAATCGGGTAGGTAATATCGGGAAACTACTGTCCCTACCTGCCTCAAAGTGAGGGTAACAAAATGCCTATGATATTAAGTAGCAAATGGCTTAAAGAATTAACAATGCGCCTGCCACATACAACTACTGGAAAGGTGGTTTATGTTGACAAGAATGGCTCGGATGCTGACTCTGGTTTGTATCAATTTGCTCCAAAGCTGACTATTCAGAGTGCAGTTGATACAGTGACTGACAATGCAGGTGATATTGTTGTTGTTGGAGCTGGTAGGTACATTGAGAATGTCAGGATTACGAAGAGCAAGATGACGCTGATGGGAGCACAGACTGGAGGCAAAGAGTCTGTGAGTATTAGGGCTGCAGGAGTGGGAGACTCGGGGTCTGAGGAAGCTGAGCCCTCGACTCGATACCCCTACACTTCACTAGCAGGGGTGTCAATTCGTGGAGCGTGTGTTACGATAAACGCAGCCTCTGTTGAAGTCTGTAACCTACAACTGGATGGTTCTGGGTTTAAGTGGGATGGAAGTAACTACTCTGCTCATACTGGAATCTATGTTGGTGATGGGACTAGGATAGATGCTGGTTACAACTTGGATGCTAATGGCTCTTACATCCATGACTGCATCTTCAAACGAGGTGCTTATGGGGTGCATTATGATGGAGCTGCTGAAGACCACAGGTTGATAAACAACCACTTCTATCGACAAGAGGGTGATACTACAAAGGGATGTGTATTTATTGATCCTGGATCAAGTAGACAAAGTCTGCGAATAGTTATTGCTCACAACTGGTTTCTATCCGTTGAAAACACTGCATATGGTATTTACGTGTACAACAGTGGTGAGACGAAAGAGATTACGATTGCTCATAATGTGTTCCATCAGCGAGATGGGTCGACTATGACTTATGCAATCTATCTTCAAGGAGCTGGAGAGCATCTTGTAGCAGGTAACTGGTTCGGATGCGATAACAAAATCTACACTGCTGCAACTGATTGGACTTCAGGAAACTTTGATGGTGTAGCGGGAGCTGCAGGTGCTGTATCGGAGTTTGTAGCAGAAGACTAATAGCTAAATAGGCTTGGGGCTGGCCTTCAACAGCCCCACAAGGAGGATTGAGGCGATGAAGAGGTATATGATAACATACGAGATACAATACACTGTGGAAGCAAATAGTAAGGATGAGGCAAAGAAGGAATCTCGACGCAGGATTGAAAGCTATCTTGATACACCCGATGACCTCAGGACTTTATTGCAAGTGGTAGTGATGAATACTGATCCAACTATTGAAGAAATTAAGGAGGTAAGTAAATGCCATTAAACATAAAACAAATAGGTTGGAGTTTCTCTGCTGAGTTGGGTGTTGCCACTAATGTTGTAACAACGTCTCCAGGAACTCTGCATGGTTTTTTGATTGAGACTGATGGTACAAACAACGCTGTTGTACAGTTCTATAATCATGCTAGTGCTGCCACTAATCCAATGACACCATCGATTGTAGTAGCTGGTGGGGATAGATATGGAGGTGTTTTGGGTTTGGATGCTGCATTTCTCAATGGATGCGTGTGTGTTGTCAGTGGAACTGGTGCAGTGGTTACTGTTTATTACAGGCTGAGGTAGGGAGGAGATGAAAGATGAGTTATCAAGCATTAGAACTAAATGGCTCAGGCTATGCCTCGATTGCTGATGGTAGCCAGGCTGGGTTGGATATGGGTCTGTCTGATTTTATGATTGAGGGGTGGGTAAAAGCTGACGCTGATGGACCTGACGGTAATCAACGTATTTTTTCAAAGGCGGGGACTACATATTGGATGTTACGACTTGATTCAAGTGGGCAGTTGAATGGAATAATTTATTCTAGTAATGCTAGCGCAGTGACAGGAGCAACAGATTTAAGAGATGGACGTTGGCACTATTCTTGCTTAGTTGTTGATAGGTCAAGTGCTACTGGTATGCAATTATATCTTGATGGGGCAACGGAGGGTTCAGCTAGTAATCCCACTGCCGTAGGGAATCTTGATAATGCATCTCCTTTTTACATTGGAACATTTGATATGACTACACAAATGTTTTATGGCCTCACCGACGAAGCCCGTATCTGGAACTTTGGAGTAGATAGTTTACCTGCTGATTATGCAACCTATATAGCTTGGAGAGTAGTAGGACGCAACAGATTTCTACCTACATCAGAATATGATTCAGATAGTTGGGCTTCTTATGTAACTAATAATCTTTCTGCATACTGGAAACTTGATGGGGATTATACTGATGAGACTAGCAACAGTAATGATTTAACAGCAGGTGGTACAGGTAATGCATTCCCCGAATATACATTAAGACATAAAGGTCAGGAAGCATTAGTAGGAGTAATATAATGGCTATGACAAGAGCTACGATGGTGTCTCAGGTTGGGGAGATGACAGGGAGAAGTGATAAAGACTCTGAGATTGCAGTCTATCTCAACTGGGGACAGATTATAATTGCTCGTGCTCACACCTTCTCATACATGATTAAGGAGAAGTATATGAGTACTGTGGATGGGACTGAGAGCTATGCCTTTCCAACAACCATGAAGTCCTTCTACAGCCTGAGAGTACAAACCTCTGGGTATAAGAGAAAGCTGATTAACAGAACAACAAGGGCTAAGGATATTCGTGTGCCTTATCCAGGAGGTGAGTCTGAAGGATGTCCCATCTACTATAATCCATGGGGTAGGGACTTCGAACTATCTCCTATTCCTGATGCAGTTTACACTGTCTACCTGAGGTGTGAGGTGTGGCCTACAGATATGGCAACAGGGGATACCTCAGACTTTTTGAAAATGGATGATGTATTGTGTGAGTATGGAGCTTGGCAGCTTGCTAAGTCTTTGACCCTGGAAAAGGACACAACCAGATTTCGGGGTGAGTTTGGAAGTAGTCTGGCGAAGGTTATCAAGGTGGATACTATAGATATTGGAGGCGAGGAACAGCTTATAGCACAGTCTTTTGCAGATGGTAGTTTGATGTTGGCACCTGGAGAAGCTACCGACTACTGGAAAAGAGCAGACTTTTTAAGGAGCCCAATGTGAGTAAAGAACCTAAACCAGAGTGTGATTTTGGTGTGATGGTTAATACCAAGCTGGAGTATATTACAAAACAGCTTGAGAAGATAAATGGTAGGATGTGGCGGTTGATATGGATTGTGGTAGCTATTGCTGCTGCAGCAACTATAAAGGACTTTTTTTAGGAGAGTTGGATGCCCAGAGAAGAGGATAAGCAGGGTGAGGTTGCGATACCAGTAATATCACCTGTTAAGATGTTGGATGTGCGTATGCCTGCGATGGCTCTTGACCCTCGTAATTGTAGTGCATCGAGTAATGTAACTGTTGAGCAGGGGGTTATAAGGAAGAGGACAGGGTATGCAGCGTTTAGTATAGACATCAACGGTGATGGTGATTTTACAGCTCGCATACAGGGGTTGGCTCAATCACCATTTGGATGGACAGATGATATTGTTGTGTTGGTGCAGAATGGTACATCTACGTTGTACTACCTTTACTCTACTAGTGGTGATGATTGGGTAATTGGGGAGACCGTTGCTCAGACAGCCTATAGTCAACTATCAAGCTGTCCCGCAGTTACATCTGCTGGTGTTGAGGTTGTTATCCTAAGTGATGCTAAAGCTCGACTACAGGTGTGGGATGATAGTCAGACTGGTGCAGCTAACAAAATTGCAGCACTGGGGACAACAGCAGAGTTAAGAGCTAAGGTTGTAAGGTATGTCAAAGACCATCTGGTGTTGTTTGGTGTGGATGAGAAGAATGGAAGCTGGGTTAACTCTCCTCGTAAGGTTCAGTGGATGAACACCGCTGACATCACTGATGATACTGGTGGAGACTCAGGAAGTAACTTGCTTCTAGGTAGGGGTGGAGGTATTGTTGTAGGAGCAGAGATGCTTGGGCATGATTGTGTAATCTACTGCGAGAAACAAATTACTAAGATGGTTTACATCGGAGGTACTACTTACTTTAGGTTTGATGATGTTATACATGATATGGGGCTTGCAGCACAGAATGCAATAGCAAACTTGGATAACAGACACCTCTTCCTAGCTAACGACCTCTCGGTGTGGGAGTATTCAGGAGGTACATTTGCTAGACCTATTGGGGATAAGATCAACGCTGACATTTGGGATAACATTAACAAGACATACTATGCAAACAGCTTCTTTGTGGTGCTGAAGGGTGTTCAAGAAGCATGGTTGTTTATACCTACAACCACAGCAACTCCTGATTTGGTGTATGTATTTAAGTATGGTGGGGTTGTTGAGCCTGAGGTGTGGTACAAGTATAGCCTTACTGGCTTCTGTGGTGTGGAGTATGACATCTTCTACGCTCTGACTGGAGGCACAGCACTTATAAATAGCTTTAACCTTAGTGCAGCTAATGATGGTGCTACAGCCATTGATGCTTATTGGGACTCGATAGACTTTGTGCTACCTAATCCTGATCAAGGAGCTAGGAGTTTACAACTAAGCTTCTGTGCAAAGGGGTCGCAGGTTGACACATACTACTCCACTGATGAAGGCACCACGTGGACAACGATAACTGCAGGTCAAGCCCTGACCAGTGCTTGGACAGTGTTTGACCAGGATTTTGATGCAGGGAATGCTAAGACAATAAGATTTAGATTTAGGGATGATGATGTAAGTAAAACATTTTACATACGATGGTTTCAGCCAGTGTTGTATCCAACTGGTGAAAGATAATGGAGGTGAGATGAAGTGGATCCCGCAACGATAGCAGTGATAGCGAGTTCAGTGCTTAGTGGAATAGGCTCGTTGTTTGGAGAAGGAGGCATATTTGGTCCAACAACAGGCATGACTGAGGAAGGATTTGCCTTCCAGCGTGTAGCTTATGAGGCTGCTATACAAGAGCTCATGAATCAGATGCTAGGACTTCCTCCTAAGTTTGGGTATGTGTCTACACAGACACCCGAACAACAGGCACTTATGACTCAGCTTACTGGAGAGTTGATTAGCGGTACAGATATAGATAGACGAGCTGAGGCAAAGCAAATGTGGGCTGATTGGTCTACGCCTCAGTGGAAAACAGCGGGGAGGAGTGATGAGTGGATTGCAAATAATATAGAGACTGAGTGGGTTAGCAATCAAGCTGATATTATGCGTAGGTATGAGGGTGGGGAGTTTGGAACTCCCTCTGTGCCTACAGCAGGAGCAGGGTTGGGGTTTGAAGCAGTTGAACAACCTACCTTTGGAGAGATACCCCTAACTGGTGCAGAGACCAGGATAGAAGTGCTGGAGAGAATGATGGGAATATCTCCAGGAGAGGAAGCAGCAGCTATTGAAGCACTGTCAGCTCCTGCACTTCGCAGATTCCAGGAAGAAATACTACCGATGATTAGGGGTCCGCATGCTATGGAAGGAACAGTGTGGTCTACTATGAGAGCTGGTGAGGAAGCAAGGGCAGGAGGTGTCCTTGCTGAGAACTTGGCTGCATTAGGTGAGGAGTATAGAATAAGGAATAGAGAGCTAGCATTGAGTGCTTCAGGTCAAGGATTAACTGAGGCTCTTGGTGGGGTTACTACAGGGTTGGAGTTATATGGAATGGAATTAGCTCCCTTTATGCAAGCGCAGGGTTTGGGTGCTGAAGCTATGGAGACTAGGCAAGCCCTTATGGCTCAGCTGTTAGAGCAGTCGTTGCAGGACTACTACACAATGGGAGCAGGTTCACCTGCACAGTGGGCAGCAGAGAAAGCTCAAGCTATTATGGGTATGGTTGGAATAATACCTGAGACTGATGAAGAAAGTGCTGCTTTTGAAGCGTGGATAATGTACATGCTGCCTCAATGGAGAGATGCTGGATTCGATATTTACAACTTTGAGGGAGATGTTATTGCTAAGATTAGGACTGAGTATTTAACCCTCAGGGATGATATTATGAGAAGGTATAGAGCTGGAGATTTTTATGAACCATGGCCTGAGACTACAACTGTAACTGTTCCTCCTAGAGCAACAGGTGGAGAGGTGCCTCCTTATGTTGCACTAACACCTCCAACTGGACCCACTGAGCCATCTCCACCACCCCCACCTCCACCACCGCCTCCACCTCCACCTCCACCTCCAAGCGAAGCGAAAGCTGCGTGGGCTGCATACTCGACTCCGCTGTGGCAAGCAGCAGGTAGAGACCCAGGTTGGATAGCAAGTAACATTGAAAGTGAATGGGCTTCTTCATCAGCAGACATAATTCGTAGATGGCAAGGGGGAGAATTTAGTCGACAGGCTCCAGCTCCATATACACCTCCACCTACTCCTCCTGACGTATCAGGAGCAGCACATGCTGCATGGACTAATTACTCTGTGCCTCTGTGGAGACAAGCTGGTAGGAGTGAGGAGTGGATTACAGAGAATGCAAGACAGGAATGGGCATCAAGCTCTGCAGACATTATGCGTAGATACCTAGCAGGAGATTTTGGATAACAGGTCACATTTTCAATAATTGAAATTATGAGATGAGGTGAATACACAATGGCTTTTATAGGTGATCCAAGAAGAACAACGAGTGTTTTACCACTGGCTACATCCCTAGCTCAGACTCAGATGCAGCTGAAGCAAAGACAGCCTCATTGGATGGAGGTGCTAGGGAGGGTTATGGGGCAGGTTACAGGTGCATTGGTGTCTGAGAGGACTAGGAAGGAAGAGAGGGTTGCAGCAGAAGCAGCGATGGAGCTGGAGAAGAGGAAGGTGGCAGCGACGGAGGTTACTGCGAATGCTAAGTGGTTTGAGGCACTCAATGAGCAAACGAAGCTGTTGCAGCCTAGGGTTTTCAGTATGAGCATTGGTGAGAACCAAGGAACAATTGTTACAATAGACTCTTCTGGGAATCTCAGCACAATGGACGAAGCGCTTATAAGTAGAGCAGCTGGGTTGGTGAATGCAGGAGACAGATGGGCTATTGTCGATGCACTAAACAAGACAGAGATTGGAAGCATTCCAATTGGTCTTGCTCCCGAAGGCTCAGAGTGGCTTATGCATGAGGCTTCTGGAACACTGATGTATAAAACTCCAGAGGGTGAGATTAGGGATGCATCCCCAGCCTCTTTAATCAAGTGGAGAGAGAGCCAAGCCTGGTATCAGGAAGAGAAGCTGAAACTAGCAACGAGGGAAGTGGCTGTAAGGGAAGAGAGACTGGTGCTCGACAACAGAGTAGAAGATAACTTTGTTGCTTATAAGGAGTCTGAAGCACGAAGAGATGATATGTGGAGGGGAGTAACTACTGGGCTTGAGAGGGAGAAGTTTGATCAACTTGTTAGTTACCAGGCACACTTAGTGAAGATGGATGGGCTGAGAGAGGAAAGGCATAGGTTAAAGGACTTGGCTGATATAGAGGTTGCTACGTCTGGGATGAGTAGGGAGAATATGCTTGCGAGGCTGGAAGTTATTACTACTAATGCTGAGATGGATCTTGCTCAGAGGAAGCTTGACCTTGAGATAGAAAGGGAACGTTTTGATCAGGTTCAAACCCTTTATGAGAATGCTAGTGAGGAAGAGAAGGCGAGATGGAAGATGCTTGTAGACAAGCATGCTATGCTTATAAAGGATATAGAGACAGATATTGCGATAACAGGGATGGAGGTTGAACAGAGTAGGTTGGGGATTGAGGAGCTTAATGCTTGGAAGCCTGAGAAGATGGCATGGCATGAGGCTTGGGTCAAGTTGCAGAATGAAGAGCCCCTGAATCCTGGTGAGATGGAGATACTGGGAATTAGAGAACCAGTAGCGTTTGTGCCTACAACCATGGAAGAGGTACTTGAGCTTCATGGGAAGAAGATTGCGTTGAATGCAAAATTGGGTGTCGGTGGTGCTATGACGATGGAGCATAGGAAGGAGCTTCTTGATTATGAGAGAGGGATACAAGCATACATGGCTACACTAACATTCGAGCAGAAAAAGGAGCTTCAAGGAATTCTCCAGGGTTACAAGCTGGAGTTTTTGGCAGAAGAGGCTGATGTTGGATGGGAGGTTACTCGAAAGGAGCTAATACTCAAAGCTGACTTAAAAGGCCAGGAGAGCTTCAAAGCAGATGATGGTACTTGGTGGCAGTATAATGATGAGGGGAAGCTGGAAGTGCTTCTTGCTGGTGCACCAGAGAAGCCTCAGGTTGTTAACGTAAGGCTTGATGATGGTAGGGTGGCTGTGGGGATTATATACCCTGGTGATAAGGAAGTGACGTGGACAGATACCTTCGTTGGTGATACCCAAGCAAAGCAAATTGAGATGATTAGCCAAGCGTGGGTAGATGCAGAGCGGCAGGTTAGGAGACAGATGGGAGCTTTTGCAATGCTTGATGAAACCCTAATACCTCAGTATAGGAGAGAGATGACTGCTGCGTTTGTGAGGACGCTTGAGAGTTATGGTGTTCCGAGGGAGAGAGCACTGGCGTTGGCAGACCCTAATTGGCTGTTACAGGCTGAGCTGGGTGGAGCAGTGTTTGAAAGTGGTGCTCAGATAGGTGGTGTGAGTACAAGGGATTATATAACAGGTGCAGCCATTGAGGGTGAAGGAATTACGTTTGAGACTCCTGGTGGTGAGCCGAGGGAGTTGGAGGTAGTAGAGACTCCGAAGGTTGAGCCTGGGGGTAAGAGACTGACATCCAAAGAGATAGCATCTAAGACCGCTGTGCAGGTGGAAGCATTTAAGACTCTTAACAACCCCCAAGCTACTAAGAAGCTCCAGCAAGCATTAAAAGATGCAGGGGTGTATAGAGGTGAGGTTGATGGTGTGTGGAGTGTGGCAGTTGAGAGAGCTTTGGAAATAGCAATTCGTACTAATAAGAACATAGCAGATAGTTTAATAATCTTTAAGGGGAGTAAGTAATGCCTCAGATAGTAGAAATAGTTACTCAACCTGATGGGACATACACCCTAGAGTTAGTAGAGGAAGAGGTGCCATTCAAGGCTCCTCCACCCATTACCAAGACTCAGATTGTAGAGAAGCCCACTTTTCCAGCTGAGAGGACTGCGGAGGGAGAGTTTCAAGCCTTCTTTGCTCCTGTTGATCCTTCTAGGCACGTTGAGCTAGACCCACCTTCGGGTAACTTTTTGTGGACGCTGCTGACAGACTGGCTACAACGTGCAAACTTTGCTGCAGCTGGTGTGTATAGAGGACAGTTGGAAGAAGCTGAGCCTAAGATTGTGGAGCAGCAAAAGCTAATCCAACAGCAGTATCCAAACATGGATCCAGAAGTTGCTAGGCTGTGGTCAGGTATAAAGCTCGAAGCTATGGGTGAGGTGGATACTACCTTTCCAGCTACAGCCGCAGCCTTCGTTGACCTCATACTTAGGAGGGATACAGAAGCAGCAGCTGACTTGTGGGCAGGATGGACTGGGACTGATAAGAGCACCTTCATGGACTTGGCATTTGAGAGGGAGGTGGGTGTACGTAAGGAGAGGTGGGGTGAGGAAATTCCTGGCACGTTTGGGTTACTGCAGCTTAACGTTGTACCTCTAGGTATAGGACTAGCTCTGGATATGGGAGTTGATCCTATCAACTACATACCATGGTTGCAAACAGCTAAGTTGGTAGGTAGAGGAGGTAAAGCAGTAGCTAAGACAGCTGTAATATCAGGAATAACTAAGAAGCTTAATGATGTTAGCTTCATTGACTTCCTAGGGCGTGCTTTCAAGCCTGGATACAAACTACCAAAGGGCTTTTATGACTACACCCTATGGGCTCAGCGGGCAGCTAGGTATGAGGAGTCTCAGCTCTACAACAAGGGGATTGCATTCTACAAAAAGATACAGGGGAATGATGCAGAGATAGCTAAGCTGATGACGTTTGTAAGGCAACATCCTGATGAGCTAGGTAAGCTGTCCCCCAACAACCAAAAGGTGCTGGCTGAGATTGGTGAGGAGTTTGTGAGAACAGGACAAAGTGCAGTTGACAATAACCTCATTACTCAGAAGGCGTTTAATAAACTCAAGGAGACCTACGTTTGGGGATATTATCCTAAGTACACAAAGATACTGGGGAGTAAGATACCTGGTAGTAAGTTTCAGCGACTGGCTAGACCCTCGTTTGCTCAGCCCAAGTACTTCAAAACTATTGAAGATAGTAAAGACTTCGCTAAGAGCTTGAGTGTGTTTGATGATGTTGATACTGTACAAGAAATGAGAAGGGTGGCTAAGACGTTTAGGACAACAAAGGGTAGGGAGGTTGCAGTTAACCCCGATTACAGTAAGGAACTGTGGAACATCCAAAACACACAAGCAGAGCCAATTCCCAAGAGAATGGGAAACAGAACGTATGGTGTAAATTTGGAAGGAGCTGGGGATATTTTCAGAGAACTATCTGGTAGACACACTCCAGATATTGGTTACATTAGTGAAAAGCTAAGCCGCATTGCTCGCAATCCAGTAGGGTTAGTGTTGGTTGATGCAAAAGCAGCCCAAACACATATGGCAGTTTTTGATAGCATGGACATTGGTACTAGAAGATTACTGCTTGCTCGTGAGTATATACGAGCTGTCACAAACAGAGATGTTACTAAGATACAGCAGCTATCTGAACAGCTGCTTTCTTCTGTTAAAGCACCCCTAGCTGTGGCTATTGAACCTTCATTCCTCGAGAAAGCCTTCAGCTACCTCGACAATGTTGATGAGATGAAAACTTATGTTAAGGCAGTACAAGCTAGTTACACTCCTGAGGAGGACATCATCAAACTTCTCATCGGCTACGAGATACAAGTTCACAGGGCTATTGTAGCTGATGAGTTTATGGAAGGAACACTTAAACAATTTGGGAAGAGTGTGAATGCTAGATACTTCAAAGGAGTAGTACCTAAGGGACAATCTATATTCATGCCTACAGGTAACTTGAGATTTTATCCTGGGGGTAAGAAGGCACAAGCCATTGTAGACGACCTTGTTTTCATGGCAGGGGGTGAGGGAAACATCCTAGAGCTAAATGATGATGTAGCTAAGCTAATAGGTCAGTTGGAAGATTTATCATTCAAGCACGTAGGTGTAACTAAAAAAGTACCTGCATTCTTACTAGATACTGAGATAGCTAAAAGTCTTAATAGAACAAACACCATGTTCTTTGGAGACCCTAATGCTAACAAGTTCTTGAGGTGGCTGGATAGATGGTATGGTGCATGGAAAACAATGGCTACATCAGCTAGAATACCATTCCATTCTAGAAACATGTACTCAAGCAGCATGATGAACTACTTTGATGGGATGGAGTTACATGAGGTTATCCCTTACTACTATCGTTCTACTAAGCTTCTTATGGGTGAGGGTGGAGACCTTGTTGTTAAGGAAACAGGGAAGGTTATACCAGCTGATACACTAAGGGAGATGGCAGGAAGGTTAGGAGTCATCGATGCTGGTTGGATTGGACATGCTAGGAAACCCATCTGGCAGCAGTTGGATAATATGCAGAGGACAGGTAGAGTAAAAGCTGCTATCAACCCCCTAGAGTGGGGGAGGAAGTTAGGTACTGCCATCGAGAATCAAGCTAGGATGGCTAAATTCATTGAGAGGATAGAGAAGGGTGATGACTTTAAGACAGCAGCAAATCGTGTGTTTGCTACACATTATGACTATTCACCGACTGGACTGACTCGCATTGAGCAGACATACTTCAAGCGTGCAGTACCATTCTATACTTGGACTAGGAAGAACACACCTCGGATGGCTGAGATACTAGCTACTAGACCTAACAGGGTTGCTAATGTAGGCAAGGTTACTAGAGCCCTTTACAACCTAAACCCTGAAACAACCGAAGAGAGGTTGTTCCATCCTGAGTATTTTGACGAGCAGCTGTGGTTCAAAGCTCCTGACACTCTAGTCAAGAAGCTTGGTGGTGAGACAGTTTACATGCACTTTGATACCCCACTCAACGACTTGGTAGGAGTTGGAGAGGTGGCTCTCAACCTGAATGTCAAGCCTCTTCAACAGCAAGCTCTTAGCCTGTTTAATCCTCTGGCACTCAAGGGATTTGCAGAGGCACTCATATCAACTGGAGGAGTTAAAACCTTTCCTGAGGTTGGCCCAATCCAAGCCTTCCCAGGCAAGAAGGTACCTGCACCGTGGTTTGTAGTCATGTTCCCTGAGTGGCTGCAGGAGAAGGCAGGAGTTGGAATATACAGGGATACTATGACTGGCAAGGAGATTGTAGGCATGCCAGCTAAGGCATATCACATGCTAGTGTCAACCATCCCCCTGGCTCGTGAGATTGAGAGGCTGCACCCGAATCCAATAGATGTTGAGCGAGGCCTTACAGCCTGGCGTAAGATTACCTTCGTTACTGGTGTAGGTTTTACCCCTGTCAACTTGGCTGAACAAAAGTTTTGGAAGAGTATGGATGTCAGAGGAGTCATTAACACCTTCCTACCTTTCTTTATGCAAGAACAAAGACCTCCAACGAGGAAGGAAAAGGAGAAGATACTTGAGGAGGTAGGGTACTCCAAATCACAAATTGAGGCGATGCTCAAAGGACAAAAATGAAGTATATAATCTACGACAACATAGGTTACTTGAAGGGTCTACAAGGAAGGATTGAGGAAGAGGGATTTGCAGCTTCATACAACAACAGGGATGTTGACACCTCCAACGCTATTGTTATATCAACTGAGGTTAGAAATGGAGCTTCGTACATAGGCATCACGGATATGCTAAATAGAATCATCAGCAATAGGATGCACATGTACGCAGTCCTTAAGGTGATGGGTATAACAGTCCCCAGGTTCTATACACCTAAGGATGGTAACATCGATGTAAAGAACATCAAGAAGGGTAAGACCTACATACTAGAGTCCTCCTCCTTTCCCCCTTATATAAATAAAGAGACAGGGGATGCATTGCATATGCTAAAACTATATGGCAAGACTGCAACCATCCTGAGGGAAGTTCCATATGAGGTGTCCCTGGATGTAGAGGGATGGTTCAATGGTATACAGCTAGTTTCTCCCTCTTACATTACCTTCGACAGTATGATTATGCATCCTCTGTCTCGCACCTCTAGGTTGTTTAAGCAGTCGCTGGGTAAGCTCGAGGAGATGCTGAAGAAAGCTGACTACAAGGGTCCGCTTACTGTACAAGTAGGCCTCACTAGGAGCAAGCTGTATGGACTCTACATCGACGTGTCAATGAAACCAATGACCTTCGAGGCTATGAAGGGTGTAGCTAAGAACCTCAATGTAGTATCTAGTGCCTCCAAGAACTCCATCAACATGTACAACCTCTGGACAATGCAAGCTCCTGTTTTTCTAACAACGGTTGTGAAGGGACTGCCCATCTTTGGCTACAATGAGAAGAATGCTAAACATCTATGGCTCACACATGTTGAGAAGGATGGAAGCATCCATCGCTATAATGGAAGTAGCTGCTTGGTAGGATACATCACCGCCAGAGGTGAAACTCCCAGGGAGTGCATCCGCCGCATCAAGAGAACAAAAGAACAGTTATACATCCCCTTCTCCCCCAACCTCATCTTCCCTCAGATGATACTGGAGAGGTGGAAGAAGCTAGAGGAGTGGGGGTGGGTTTAGATGCTACTTATGCTCATCAATGATGCTTTCCAGCTCGTCGCAAAGGTTCTTTGCTTCATCACTAGGCAGTGTTGTTTTATCATCGTAATAAACAGTTATAATCTTCAACATCTTCTCTACATCCTCAAGATGTTCCATCGCTATAACATGAGTATAGAAGATATGTTTGGGCTTCAATTCTTTTATTTTTAACATCTTCAATCACCCCCTTTCTCATCCATCCCTGAAAATATACTATACATCAACCTACTCTTCGACCCCCTCTTTCCACTACCTGTTGCTTCAACTTCCATCACATCAATCATATCAGCCTTTATCAACGTATCCAACAGCTCATCTAAATCCGCTGCACTATGTTTGTATGACAACTTCTTTATCAACACCGCCCTCGGTATCTCTACAGCCTCTTTAATAACAGAATATAGCAGCTCCAGGTTACTCCCCTTAGCACTCTTCTCAATAGCTTTGACAGCCATCTCCATATCAACTTCAACATCATCTAATATCCCCAATGATTGTATTAGATGCTCCTTCCCTAACACAAGAGCATCCTTCTCACACACCGACAGTATCATGGCTATCTTGATTAGATTAACTGACTTCCTTAGGTTGTATCCTAGTAGTACCCTAGACTCCTTTCTAACATCCAAGTTCTTATACCAGTCCTCATACCACCCTCTTCCCTCCTTCGACCACTTGAACTTCCCCCTCAGGCTACTAATAACATTCAGGTCTTGAATCAACTTGGCTCTACACCCATAATCAATCTTAGGGAATGGATTCCTATCCCTCGGAGTCTCAGAATAAACGAACACCATCCTCGATGTAAACCCACCACCTGCTGACTCAGGAGGGAATCCACTCTTAAGCCAGGTTGGTGTGGTTGCTCCTAGTAGGTGTATCCAAGTATTCTTCAGCACCACTGTTCCCTGGGTTTTAGTTTCATACTTCCAGTTGTCATCACAGTCATAGAGTTCGATGAGCACACCCACCAACCCCTTGTTGTAGGCATCACTACCGAGGAATACACCCAGCTCAGATGCAAATATCATACACGCTGAATTGTGAACAACCCTCTTTCCATCCATCTTCATTGTACTACCCAGTCTGGATATCAATGCTTCGGTTGTTATCTTCTGAGCAAAGATGTTTATAGGGTCATCCATCCTGTTCAACACATTCCGAGCTAGCTTCATCGCTGTACTCTTCTTGCAGAGAGCAGGGTCGGACACAAGGATTATGAACAGGTTACTCCTTACTTCATAAGCTCCCATGTCAACGACAACATGCCTCTCAAGCGCAGCTCCGACTGTGCTGATACCGCACCATTTGTGGAAGATGTCAGGAGACTCCTGATTCTGAGTATAACGCATATACTCATCAAGCCACGAGCCTTTGATTACTCTTGGCATCAGTTAACCTTCTTCAAAATTTTATTCCATGCAGCATCTATATGGCTTCTCCCCATATCTATATCATTTGATTTGACCCACTTGCTACCATTCCACTCTTTGCTATATTTTTCCGCCATTACAAAAGCAAGCCATAATACTTCTAACGACTCTTTTCTAATATATACATTACTCCTTCCCTCGGCGTCCTCATCCCATGCCCCACAAAACCATGCAAAATTACAGACTAGGGTGCTATAACAAACCGAGGTCATAAATCTGTTCAGAGGATCATCATAATCTAACAACATCTCCTGCAACTGGTCTTGACGCCATACTATAAAAATATAAGTGCGTTTAGACTCTTCTTTTACTTGCCAATCCTCTGCAAGATGAAAGAAATAGCGCACTCCTTCTCTTTCATATCCATCAAAAACATACCTGTAGGCTACAACATCATTCAGTCCTGGTTCTCTTCGCTGTAAGTCTTTCTGTGCTTCCCTACACATTCTTACATAAAGTTCCATCATCCCCTCCTTTACGATACTTCATCCCAAGTCATTCCTTCTTTGATGTCCGCTGGTATCTTAACCTTCCTTCCCTCTACCTCTATCTCAACCTCAACAGCTCGTTTAATCATAGCATACAACTCCTCTCTATGTTTGTTTAAGTAGTTCTCGTTGATGTTAATAACTATTGCATCATGTATCTGCAACACAATCCTTGCTTCCCTCGGCAGACAAAAGTGAAGCCTCGTCAATCCTATATTAGTGTAATCACCCACCGTTGATTGAGGTACGAATGCATACGCCTTCCTAAACATGTCAGCCCCCCATCTATCAAAGAAGCTCCTCCGTCTACCCAGCGGAGTTGATAACATCTTAGTTCTTCTCAACTTATTCTCAACCTTCAAGTGCCAAATCTTGAGTTTAGGGTAGGTGGCATAGTAGGTGTTGAGAGCCTTCTTAGAGTCACCATAACTTAACCCTGTCTCCTTTGAAAACTTCCCATGACCTATCCCATAATTTCCAGCGTGTACCAGCTTCTTACCCAGAAAGCGCTGTTCAGGTGTAACATCCTTCTCACCTACCCCAAAGATGTTCGAGGCATTCTTCCTGTGTACATCCCCACCCTCTTCAAATATCTTCATGAAGTGGATGTCCTCGCTGAGGTAGGCTACTATTCTAGCTTCAGCCTGACTCAAATCAACTCCGATGAACTTACACCCCTCATCAGGAAGGAAGAAGCTGCGGGCATCACCTTTGGGTACGTTCTGAAGGTTGACATCCTTACTGGCCAACCTCCCAGTATCAGTCCCACTAATGATGTAATGTGTCCTCATCCTCCCATCAGCACAAGGCTTGGCATCAAGGAAGGTTGATTTTAACACCCTCATCTTCCTAATTTTGATAATGAGTTTAAGAACCTTCAGGTTGTACTTGGCATTCAAGGCATCAAGTGCATCCTCATCTGTAGTAATCCTCCCTTTCTTATACCTCGGAGGCAGGTTTAGCTCCTCATACAAGAACTTAGCCACCTGTTTAGGTGAGCTTACGTTAAGGGGATACCCAACTGCAGTCTCCAGCTTCAACTCCATCCCCTCAATCTTATTCCCAGCTTCAGTTGAGAGCTTCTTTTTCCTCTCAGCATCTATCCCCACCCCATATCCTTGTATCATCCTCAGTGGTTTAATCAACGGATGTAACACTTGCCTGTAAAATCTATCAACCTTCAGTTCCTTCATCTCAGCCTCTAGGGCTAATGCCACCTCGAGGGTGACTGCAGCATCTAGGTTACAATACCTCCAGAGGTCGGTTGAACTCATCCATTTGTAGTATGGTTCGTCAGTATAAATTGATGTTTGAAAATCCAGAGCCTTAGGCAGCTCAGGGTAGCATAGATGGTGGGCATTCATGGTGTCCATCCACAAATCCTCAACGTGGACACCATGTCTCTCAAGGTGAGCTATGTCAAAGTTAGCATTTTGGGCAACCTTAGGTATGTCACTCCCCAGGATTTTAGAGATACACCTCCAAACCTCCATCTCATCAGTGGTTGTTTTCCAATAATCACGCTTCTTATCCCTCGTCAACAGAGGGAAACACCATGACCTCCATGGAGTTACAGCAAAAGCGATGCAAGCTATGTCAGCATCATCCTCAAGTCCACGAGTTTCTATGTCAAAACTAATATACTTAGCACCCTTGAGGATGGTTTCTGTCCACCGCTGGATAGTATTAACCAGCCTGGGGTCGTCAAACAGTGCTCTAAATGGAGGCTCAAACTCTTGAACGAAGGATTGCTTCTTAGCCTTAGCTAAATCACACACACCTATCTGCCTCCACAACCAATTACGCATAATTCCTGCTGGGTGGTAGGTGGGGATTACCTTTACACCACCCAGCTTGGAGGGATAGATAATACTCCCCCTCCATTTACCAACACCTACATGTTCTGTAAGTGCCTTCAATGCTTCGTTGCCGAGAGCAACAACAACATTTGGGTTGATGGACATCAAGTCCTTCACCAACCTAGCCCTTCCCTCAACCAATGGAGGCAAGGGTTTAGTCCTCTTCTTGTCCTCATAAAAGACTCCAAAGTTATTGCCTGATGGGCGTACTTGCATAACGTTGTCTACATAGCAATCTTCTCTATCAATGCCAGCTTCTACTAGCATCCTATCTAGGAGCTGGCCAGAGGTGCCTGTAAATGGTACACCCTCCCTGTCCTCATCTCGCCCTGGGCATTCTCCTATTAAAGCCACGTTTGCATTCCTTGGTCCGAAACCCTTTACAATCATATATACCTCCTCCGAAAACTCTCAGCAGCAATACATGCTACATCAAAGATTTCCAGGAGGAGTGAGTGAGGCCTACAAATTCCTGTCACAATTCCATGCTTGGGTGGAGAGTTTATCACAAGGTTTCCCCTCACAATCTCATCAACCACTTTTGGGTTTAGTTGTGTCATCCTTTTCCTCCACTACCTTGAGGCCATCTAATTTACCTGGAACGAATTCTACCTGTATCCCTAAATGCCTCATGACTGTCCATAAAACATCCTTTATATCTGCATATCTGTAGTCATCATAACCCCTATCAAACCCAAGGTTTACCCTTACTTTGTCGTTTAATGCCTCTATCATACCACTTACCATTACTTCACGTTCTCGCAAAATTTTTACTTCTTCTTGTAGTAACTTTATCTTATTCATCTTCTTCCTCCCAACCTGCTTGTTTCAACAGCTTTAATAACACATCTTTTGTCCTGTTGCTCTCCTCTACAAGCTCATCCAACTTATCTAACTGTGCAACAGCCAAAGAGTCAATCTGTGGGTGTATGAACCATTTACTTCTATCAATCTTTTCTATCATCTCTTAACTCCTACTGGCAATATAATCTTTTTCCGGGGCACGACTACCCCCATCCCTTCTACTTGCCCTTTGACCTTTCTAACCTTCAACACAATATCATCCCCACTCCACCCACATTCCATACTTACAACTGAGTCTTTGAAGGTAATGCCCATCCTCCGATGCTGCCTATCAAGTGCTACGTTGGCTACGAGGTGGGCTGATGCCTTAGCTAGTTCTTGTGGTGGTATCAATCTTCTACCTCCTTTAGACAATCTTCTACTGACATCCACAAGCAGTCCATTTCTATCTTCCTTTTCTTAGGATTCATCAACGCCTTCAAGGAAACGGAGACACCAATATGCCTCTTCCCAGCTGTGCTCAGTGCTCCTACCTGAAAGCATCTGAAGTCGTCCTTTAAATGGCAATCTAGGGTAGGAATCAGAGTCCAGTAACAATTCTTCAATGGATGAAGTTTAACCCACTCAAGAAGGAAGTTGTATATAGCATCACATTCCTCATCACTAAAATCTACAAACTGTGTATTCATCCCTTCACCCCCAGCTTTCTCATTCTTTCACACATACTGTTATAACTATCCTTATCTTGTTCAACCAGCACAACATCCCTCTTAGCCCTAAACGCTGCCTCACCAACACTCCCACTTCCAGCAAAGGGGTCGAGTACAAGCTCACCAGGAAGTGTAGATGTCTCTATCAGCATCTGCATCAATGCTACTGGCTTCTCGGTTGGATGTATCCTTAGCCTAGAAGGTACAATCTTGTAGCTCAAGACATCCAACGGATTCCTGTTCAATGGTCTACTCCCCTTCATACAGTGCAAGATGCCCTCGTAAGACCTGCTCCAATCCTCAGGATTCGCTGCAGAGCTTGAAGTTCCCTTACTCCATATAAGGAGTATATCATCTACATCAAACCCAGCCTCCTTAAGAAGCTTAGTAATGTCTTTCTTCCTCGCACTGGCAATAAAGACATACGCATGCCTATCATCCTTGAGGTTGATGTACATAATCTTGAAAGCCTCTCTTAGCATATCATCAGTCTCATACTCTCTATCCTCAAAGATTTCATCTCGCTTAAACTTCTTGTATGCCTTACCACTCGTAGGGAGGTCAACTCCATATGGAGGGTCAGTAAGCACAAGGTCAGCCCTCACCTTCAACTTTGGGACAATTACCCTGCAATCCCCCAGATGAACATCATCAACAGGCTCAGCATTAGCTAGTCTTTTCTGTATCTCAGTCTGAATGGCCTGTTCCTTAAGCCTCTTCATCTTCTTGAACGCAGCGGTTTTGGTCTTTTCATTAGCCAGCTCAGGATACAATTTAAGTCCTTTGGCTAGTTGAATATCCATACTAACCTGACCCATGCTCTCCCCTAAGGAAGAGGCAGTATCTTTCACTCCCCACCCATCACTCTTATGCCCCTTAGTCGCTACACCATAGATGCTCTTCTTAATAGCATCCAGTATCAACTTAGCATTTACTTCCTCTTGCCAAGTGAATCCCTTCCTCTTGATGTTCTCCTCCAGCTCAATCTCAGCACGTTCCATCTCAGTCAGGTTTTTCAACTCCTTGACCTCAATCTCCTCAAGGCCTAGGTACAAATGTGCCTTGAACCTCCTCTCCCCTGCAACCAGTTCCCACTCACCTTCATTGTCTTTGTTAACAACGATGGGGTGGAGTAAGCCATACTTCTGGATTGATTGAGCTAGCCCAGTGATGTCACCATACTCCTCTCTTACTCTCTTACCTACTTTGATGTCAGCTAGTTTTAGTTTCATTTAGCTTCCTCTGCTCCTCTTCTTCCTCCTCAAACATCAAATCGCCACATTCAGGACATATTTCTGGCTCGCCAATGTAGTATGATACTATCGTTCCACACTTTTCACACTTCATTTTGTTTTTGCTCCTTAAGTTGCTTGATTGCATCGTTTATGTCCATCTCGCACTCATTGCATAATACTCTACCATTATCACCTATACCCATAAATATCCCGCAACACTCCTCGTCTCCTACTTCTGAATGGCACGGCATATATGGAGACAGTCCAATGTGAACATCCCAACCAAGTGGGTCGACTCGTATCCTGTTATCTCCACCTCCTACTCCTCCAACACGTTTTCTTATTTCTCCATCTGGAAGCATCCATATATTACCATGTTCATCTCCCCACATTACATCGAACCAGTACCACTTCTTTTCTTTCTTGTTATACGCTTTGCATATTATCTCTTTCATCTTTTTCCTCCTTAAAAACTATCTTCGATTAAGATTCTGATAACCTCCATCCAATCCGAAGGTTCGTGTTTCTCAAATATATGCTTTGCTGCTTTCAGTGGGTCTTGCAATCCATACGGAATTTCATCGTGAAGCTCTAACGCCTGCAAAACTGCTTCTCTTGGAGTACTTCCTCTTCCACTCAACTTTCCTGCTTCAAATTGATATGTAATTATCTTCTTCTTTACAATAATTTTCTTATCTATCAACATCTCTTCCTCCGTTTCTTCTATATTCAGGCAGTGACTCCTACCCTTGTATGTATCAATATGTTCTTCCTTAGCCTTATACCTACCAGTAGCCTCCAGTGCCTTCTTACATATCTGAAGAATGGTACTTGCCCTAGGAAATTCTCCCTCTAACAGATTAAACGTAAGTCTAGATTTTGCTTTCATCTCTTCCCCTTCCATTCATAAAGTCCCCATAATGCTAGCACAAAATAAACTCCCATCAACACTCCCTGGGCGTAGATACCTTCTCTGATGTCAATAACCATCCATGCGAAGTTAGTAACTGCCCAGATTGCGAAACACCATCTGTTCTTCTTGATGTTAAGGATGACTCCTACTAGGCTTACTGCTGCTATTATCCAGTAGAGTGTCATTCTGGTAACCAAGCATCAGCAGTCTGTACTATATGAAGGGAATGCTTGCCACTGGAAGTAAGCTGCTCTCCAAAAACTTTATACCTACCCGAAGCTTCGAGAGCACGCCAGCAGATGTTCATAATTGTAGATGCTCGAGGCAGCTTACCCTTCACCAAAGTGAGTTCGAGCCTTAATATAGGCCTGTCCTGAGCAGCCTCTTCTAACGCTTTGTCTGTAAATGTTTTTAACATTTCACTCCCCCACCATCTCATCTTTCCTAACACTATGCCCTAAAATCCTGCGGGACTTAAACCTCCTGCCCACATTTTCAATTTTTGAAATTACGGTAGGCTTCCTCTTCCACCCCTGCTTCTTAAGAAAAGTCTTCGTTCTAACATAAACACCCTCTGCATCAAATGATGTACTATACTCAGTGCGTGAATGGATAAAATTATCCTTAAGCTCCAGGGTTCTCTCAGCCCTTCCCTTGATTAGTACTACCTTTGCGTTCATGTTATGCCTCCTTTATGTCCAAGCAGTGAGTACCATCAACATGTACTTCCTCAGCTTCGTACCTACCAGTGTCCTCAAGTGCCTTCCTACATATCTGTATGATGGTACTCTTTCCTGGAAAGAACTCTCCTCCTAAAGAAGTAAATGTAAGTCTTGCTTTCATACTATGCCTCCTCTATACCCACCCTGGTGAGTTAACCCCATCCTCACTCCACTAACAGTCTCGTGTGCTAATGCAATCACATTACCAGGTGCTCTCGCACCTCAGGGTGGATTCTATTTACTCCTGAGGGTGAGTCTCTCCAGCCCTCACACCAAAGTAGAACACCCATGCTATCATAGCCCACTTCCCCATTTCCTTAACAGTCTCCGAGTCTATCTTTACAAACACAGCAGATACTGCAGCCACAGTTAGCCCGATTGCTATGAGTGCCCTTACACTACCACTTGGCATCCACAGTGCATGCTTTCCTTCGTTGTTCATTTCACCCTCCCTTGATTCTCTCGCCACATAGCTGCTAGTGCAGCTGCTACGTGTCCTAATGTTACTTCAGCACCCTCAGGGCATATAGTATTAAACAGCGCCGCCATAGCACCTGGGTCATTAAACCCATCAAAGTTGATAGCAACCGAAAAAGAGTCGCTATCTATCTCTACTGCTCCCATACTAAAAGCCCTTGCTTTCTTAGCCACTTCTTTTCACCTCCCTTACAACATCTCTCATTTCTTCCATCATCCCTTCACTCTTCATCCACTCTTCCTGTTTATACCAGCACACACCCATCGGAGTCCTGTATGGATTCTTATATTCCAGACTCCTGAAATGATTCCTCCAGTAGTTGTACTGAGTCCATATATACCCATCCCAATAACTATCTCCATAAGCACACATTTGGATAATGAGTTGATGCTTCCTGGGATAAACTTTGATGAACTTGTTCCATGAGTTGCTCATCTTCTCAGTCATCCTTCCAACACCTTGAGCATCTGGGTATATGTCAGCAAGGAGCAAGTCATGTGTCTCATCAGAGAAAGCTAACTCCCACCCAGGATACACATAGCTACCATCGGGGTTAATGAAGTCACGTCTACCAGTGTTGTCCATCATCTCCATCACAGGGTGAGTTTGTTTGTCAGTGTCAATACTTCTAACTACTCTATAAAAATCTTTCCTCAACTGCAAATTCGGACCTTCTATGTCTGGCTCATGCCCTGCATTATCATGCCAGTACCCACCACACACTCTCTTTCCCATATTTTCTCTGACAAATGAAGCCCAGTCCGATGGACTCTCTCCAGTAACTGTCATGATAACCTTGATACCCATGTCATCCAACACCTCCCAGTCCATCCCACAAGCCTTGTTTGAGTAGACATGAGTAAACCCAACCGCACCCAACGCCTCATACCAATCAGGCCTATTCATCGTTGTTCCTGCAATAGCCCACCTTCTAGGCTTAACTACTGGTTCAACCTCTGGCCACTCAGCTATAGGCTTTCCCAGGTTGTTGAATACATCCTGGTCATCAACATACTCTCTCACTTCCTTCTCCCAACCAACACCCATTACCTTCTCAGCAACCTCGGGAGTTGTTAGCCATCTGAACTTGCCATCCATTTTTATGTACAGCCTACTACTTTGGTATAGTTTCACGTTGCCTCCTTACTCGTCTTTGTATTTATAAAATACATGATTTCCTATCTCCACCGTCTTTATCATCTTCCTTGACCAGCTTGGAGTTAGCCTCTTGTTAAAGTAATGTGTAGCACCATTACTATAATCAGTCCCTATACCAAAAAATACGTTGAATGCTATAACAAAGCACCCTCGAAACTTATCCCAAGTACGTGGAAGGAAGAGTATCTCCTCGAGCTGCTCTCTATTCAAATCCCTTTCATTAAAGCAACTAAACTGTTTCTTCTTTAGCATAACACCAGTCCACCCCTTTCCATAGCTTCGAGCAGCATACACCCTATTCCTTACTACCCAAGCTACCGCTTGCTTGCCTTCGTTTATCTCACCCCTAGCTTCACCCCATATCAACATACTCAATAACATGATTGAGAGGAAGGATGAGTATAGATATTCAATCTCGGGTCTCATTCAAATGCCTCCTTCCAAACCTCACCACAGTAGTTGCATTCCCACTTAGAATCATCAAGGTCGTAGTCTATGTCTGTGCTGTTGCAGTACGGACAACGACTGAGTTTGGTAATGTCTAATGGAGACATCACCTTGCGCTTTATTGTACTCATTTCATCTCCTTTCCCAACTCAATCACTATTTCCATTTCACGGATAGCTTCCCCTGGTGTATCTCCAAAAGCTGACTGGCTAGGCATCCTGACCAGGAAGGCTATATAACCCTTATCATCCTCACTATAAAAAATACTAATGAGTTCCATTTGAACTGTGTCAATATATGTTCCCCACCATTTTGCTTTACCTTCTCCAGGCCATTTCTTCATTTTTCCCACCATCCCTTGCCATCGCAAGCTTGACAAATTCTTTTCTCATCTTCTGACTCTCCTGTAGATGTTACCCCAATCTTAGTATACCCCTTCCCACTGCACTGGTTACAAGATACGATTTCAACAGCGGGTGTCTTCTGATAGTAAGGAGTACCTCCTGTTCCTTCATCACAATTCATCGCCCTCCCCCTTAATTCATCGGATTAACAATGAAAGTATGCAGCACCCTCGGAAGGAGTAACCTCTTCCTAACATCAACCCACTGCATCTTCAACTCAACAACAAGGTAGTCAAAAGATAAATACTTATATTTATCACAGTTTTCATGTATAATCATTGCATTCCTCTTTCTCAAGTATATCATCATCTATAATCAATATTGGCTTAGGCCTTTTCTTCCAGCAAACTGGATGATACAAGTCAAAGCTGCGCTCTGGAGTATAGAAGCTACCCCTTATTGCTTTGCTACAGAGTGCACAGATTGGTTTATCTATTGCTATATGTGCCATCCTGTTAGTTAAATGATTCCAAAACTTAATAACAATCATTGCATTGTCCTTCTAGCCCACTCTGGTAGGATTCCCCACCCTACTCCTTATTCCCATCACCATTTTGCGGTATGTGTCCTCTCCACTTTCCTGGGGGGAGGGCTCCTCTTGTGCTACCATACCAGCAAGGGAAACTCTGTTTAACTGCCCAACCTTACCTGACGCCAGAACGCCACAGAGCGGGCTATTGTCATCCAGTCTTTGTATCTGGTTCAAACTCTTGTCGAACCGCCTGAGCTGTAGCAGCAGTGCTCTTCAACAACTCTTCAATGTCGTGAAGCTTTAGTCTACAACGTACGAACCAGGAGTCTCCAGAAACACTTGGTTTCTCAACTTTATCACTTCCACTTTCAGATGGAGATTCTACTCCAATGACACTATTCCTAATAGCATTAACATCAATACTCAGCTCCTCTACTACCACCTTCAGACTCTCAACAAGTTTATCTACTCCAATTACGTAGTTATCTCTACATGCTTCTTCCATCATCTTCTCCTTAGTCCATGCCCCCACAGACCTCACCCTCAGGCACATACCACCTGCCCTACCACCCCGTGAACCTCATGCACTCAAATAATCAGTCACCTCATTCGTAATCTTACCCTCATACTCTCTCTGTCCCACTACGGCTGTGAACTCAGCACCAATAGCATCTTCGGTGTTAAAGCTACCATCTTTATTGATAACAACCTTCGCTACCTCCAACAGCTTCTTCACATTCCACAGCGCCTTCGGCTGCAGACTCGTGTTGAAGAACAGATGCTTGGGCTTAAACTCCCCCTCTATAATCTCCACCTCCCAGTGGATGTACTCCTTTCCACTCTCACTCCCTGTAGCCTTTTCAGCCTTCAATATCCTCGACAGATATTGCGCCGCTGGTATAGGCTTGGATACATCCTCCACCTCGTTTAGGTTCACTTGTATCTTAGGCATTACTTACTCACCTCCTTCTTTATCTAGTCCTCTCACTAACTCTAAGAGCTTCTGGTCAGATACATTCCCCACAACCCAGCTAAGCACCGTGTCTGACACCATAATTATCATCAGCACTTGTAGTGCATGCTTGGGGTTTGATGGTCTTATCTTGAATAGCTCCTTCCTCATCGCAGCAACTTCTTCCCTTGTTTTCATAGGAACATCTTGCCCTGCACCACATTCGGTGCAGAACTTCTGTCCTGTAATCATCTCTTGACTGCACTTAATACACTTAACAACAACCTCATCCTTTACTTTGTCCATCTCCCTCCTCCTTTATCTTATTCATCAGCACCTTGTAGTCAGGAGTTTCTAGCTCATTGAAGCACCCCAGCCTACTCTTCGCCATATACCTCCTAGTTGCTGCTGTGAGTATCTTATACACCCGCTTCCTATCCTTGTCAAACTCAACCTGAGCCCTATACACCTCCCCAAACCACAGGGGTATCATCCCTGGCAACTTCTTCCCATACACCAACGGCCTGTTAGTTATCTCACCTGAGATTGGATCCTCCGTCACAATCTCATGAGCAGTAACAACCAAGTTGACAGGAGCTTGTATAAGCCTATAAAACAACCTCTCTATCTTCCCAATAACAATCCCCCACTCTTCCTGAGACAAGTTCTTTCCTACATGCTTCACATTAAGATACTGCACCTGATTCATCAGCGTCCTCTGCAGCGTGGTGAAGCTGTCAATCCCTATAGTTGCATAAGGACACTCCTTAAACAGCTCATCAAGCTTCTTTTCAAAGGCAGTATATGCTGTAGGATGCTTAATGTCTTCATCATAATAAACATCATACTCAATATCCTTCCCCCTAATACTCATCACCCCGAGGTCGAAGTCGAGGATGTATAGGTTTGGGAATGTGGATAGGAAAGTAGTCTTCCCTGTACCACTATCACCATAAACCATCACCCTCCACTTCAAGTTCTCGGTAGTAATGTCTTTGGTGTTCAAGTTTGTTTCACCTCCTTGCCTTTCTCTATCATTTTCTTCTCTAGCTTCTCCAATTCAAATATGAGCTGCCTTATTCCATCAGCATCGAAGTGGATAGTCACATCTCCTGCATAAT
>SDBS01000540.1_pt1 | contig 37027 bp, 39 predicted proteins | sample 2277091 | NCBI WGS metagenome assembly SDBS01 (sample SAMN10404972, study PRJNA504765) | marine sediment metagenome | isolation source: marine sediment core GS10_PC15, 163 cmbsf | place: Arctic Ocean: Southern Knipovich Ridge | collected 2010
TCGGCCTTGACCAGCATCTTGTCGGCCTTCTCGACCATCGCCACGCCGCGGAGTTTCATTTCCCCGGCCCGATGCTTCAGGAAGGTCGACGTCTTGTCGAAGTCTCCCTTCTTCAGCGACAGATGCTTGGTGAAGTCGAAACCTTCGGGCATCGCATCGGTGTGACCGTCCTTCGGGGCTTTCTTGAAAGCGACGCGCTTGACCTTCCCCTTCTTTTCCTTCTTGTCCTTGTCGCCCTTGCCCGCGCCACCGACCTTCTTCGTTGATGTCTTTGCCATGACTCTGTTCTCCTGTGGCTCAATGAGCCTTCTGTTTTCTTTTCGACTGTCTGCACATGCAGAGCAGTCACGGTACTACCGAACTCGAACTAGCTTTGATTCAGGACGGCCTCCTTTCCGCCTCTCTTTGCAAAATCCCGTGCAGCGAGATACTCCTTCCGGAAGTAGTGACCCGAAGAGCATTCGTTCGACTGGAAGTTCGCGGTCCACGTGACGAACTCCTTTCCGTCACTTCGCTTGCAAAGTACGATGTGCAAGAACCAGTCGGCTGGATGATCGGTGTATCTCTTCCATCCGATCAATTCCCAGCCATCCGGAATACAGTACTCGACCATATTCTTAATCAATTCTGTTCCCGTCATGTCCAGCCTCCTTAGCCGTGAGACCCTAACGGGCCTCTGGTTTAGATCTTAACTTCCCAGATGTTCAGTACCTTGCGCTTGTCGTTGTGATTATCCGTGTCCACGATGGTCTGTCCTGTTCTCCCTAAAAGGAGAACGTGCTGTTGAACGTGAACAGCCACGAAGGTTCGTGCTTCGCACTTGTCTTCGACCTTGACGCGCAGATCGCCGAGCGTCAGGCCTCGGCGTACTCTGTACTTCGAGTTCCGCTGGCGAACCTGATAACCTCTGCGTCGAAGGACGCGTCGTACGTCCATCATCGTGCAGGCGACACGGAAGTTTTCGCACCCGAGCGCCGTCAGGACGGCGGAACAGCATGGAGTCTTCGTGCTTCCGTAGTTGTTCACCGCCCATTCCTTGCTATGCTTCTTCCCGCGTTTGATACCTTCGATCCTTAGACTTGCCATTCTTCAGCCTCCTTAGCTGAGAGACCCTTCAGGGTCTCAGTGGTTTAGAAGTTTTCCCGTTTCCAATGGAGCTCTTCAACGCAGTCTGCGAGATTCTTGCTCTCTTCGTCACAGAGCCCGTCGTCAAAGAAGAACGTGACATGCTCCTCTTCGCTGATCATTACCTTGTCTGGATGGAAAGTGGCTTTCACATCCTGGATCATCCTTTCCGTCTCAGCCGCATCGTTAAAGATGTCGCGACTGACAACGTACTCTGCAGCGTGAGGATCCAAGTCTTCTCCGCTGTCGCCGGTCTCCTCCATCATCTTGGCAAAGTTAGCGAGACAAGCGGCAGTCCAGCCACCATCCGGAAAACAGAAGCCAATCGTTTTGCTGATGACGGCCTCTTGCTTAACCAGTTCGGCGATCAGTTCGACGTAGGCTTTCTGCCAGCCGACGAAGCCTACCAGAATTTCCCAATGATGCAAGGTGTCTGAAGAATCGAATGGAAAGTCCAAGGAAATATCGGAAGCTAATTGCTCGATCACATTTTCAACTGCGCCGACTACTCTCGTTTCGTTTGTGCTGTTCATGTCTTGGCCTCCTTAGCCAATGGGTTGTAGGTGTACGCCATAGCCAATCTACAACGTACTGGTAGCATTCTAGCATAGTTGTATAGTGCGCGCAAGTCCGCCTTTCCGGTACTGGCGAAATAAATCGGATATAAGTTATTGACCCTGAATAGGTTACGGACGCGCATGGATTCCCCCGTATTTAGTCCTCTTCGGTATAGAGGCCTGACTGGTTTGGGACGTTTTGAATCTTGTCCACAGAGTCCATAACTTTAGACCCCAGCGACGAAGTACTGAGGCGGTATGAAAAACGTCCGTTTTTATACTACGGTCACATAATTTCCGGTCGATCCCACTAGACGCTATTCGGGAGCATCTCGCTACTTCCCAGGTTTTCGAGACTGGGAGAAAGTAGTCTACAGTGTCCATAGTTTTAGACTCTATCGTCATGTGGCGAAAACGAAAATGTCTCCAGGATAAACTCTAAAGAATTAGAGAATACCTCTTCTGCATAAATCGACGATTGGTAGATACGCATGAATAGACTCCATAGCTTTAGACACGTTTTCTAAAGTCTAAAATTATAGATCCTAGCGACTTTTCAGAGTTCGAGAGGACCAGAGATATGATTTCCATCCTCGTCGTTGACGCGATCGTCTCCAGAAGCTTCTGCCCAATTCCCAGAACTCAATCCCATGTCGATTCTGATTGGGACGCTATATTCGACACTCGGATTCTCCAGAAGCCCTTTGAGTTTTACCTGAACTTCAGGATCTCTCAAAACTTCCTCTGGGCCCATGAAGACAAACTCGTCATGAACCAGACCCATCAAATGAATATCCAAATCCCGTACCCATTCATTGTATCGCGGCGCGACCTTCAAAACGCAGTCCTTCATTTCATCAGCCGCATTGGATTGGACAACACGGTTGAAAGCTCGATAGCAGAATCGTGTCTGCAAATGGCAACGACGCCCGTATGAATTGAAAACGAAGCCTCGTTTCTTTGCAGCCTCTGTCGCTCTACGAGAAGTCCGCTTGATCCCAGGTAGCCTCTCGTGATAAATTCCATACATGGTTTGAGCCAAGTCGTAGCATCGGATGTTGAATTCTGTGTTCCTGTCCTTCTCTTCGATGCTGCCTCGCTCTATCAGTTCGTTTATTTCATGACTCACCTCTTCGATAATATCTGGATTCGGTTTCAACATGCTGATCACTTTGTTTTTCCCAGCACCGAAGCCCATCGCAAAGTTGAGAACCTTGCCCGGACTGCGTTTAATCCCGCACTGATCAGCAACCCATTGATGAAAGTCTGTATCTGGATCTTCGTTGTACGAAGCGATAGCATCCATGTCTTTGATGTAGTGAACGATCAGACGGAATTCAATCTGCGAGAAGTCCGCAGACAGGATTGCCATTCCAGGCTTCGGATGGATAAGAGCCTTCGCTCTCTTGTTCAACTGTTGAGCATTCGGTTGACGACAAGACATTCGGCCGGTCCGAACGCACTGATTGTAGTTCGGGTGCAGAATCCCCTCGATATTCAATTCTGCATACGGATCAAGGAACAGACTTTGGAAGTGCATCTCCTTTCGAAAGGTTCCGATCAACTGAACGATTCGTTCTAGTCTCTTATCAACTAAGACAGCCGGATGCACGGAGTAAGCTGCAAGAGCAGCCTTATCGAAACTAGGGTTTCCATCTTTGTTATAAGCGACGATTGGAAGTCCATGTTGATTGATGAGACAATCGAAGATCTGCGCGTTACTATTGCAGTTCAGCTCATAGTCTACCAGTTCGTGCAGTTCAGCTCCGAAGTTTATCTGTCGTTGAATAGACTTGTAGGTTTCGATCTTGATTTCCTGTACGTCAATCGGCATACCGTAGTCTTCAATATCGTACATGACAGGAGTCAAAGCTATTTCGTTTTCCCAAACCTTCCTGACTTGATCAGGACAAGAACGATCCAGAAGGCGATACAGCTTTCGGTTGCTGATAACGTCCTCGCAAGCATACGCTCCCAGGATATCCGCTGGACATGCAGAGAAGTTAAGCTCTGATTTCTTTTGACCGAGTTCAGCAAGATAGTTTCCTACTCTATCTACTTCCTCCATCGGCATATCTAACCAATCACGAGCGAGAGGCTTCAGCCCGTAGGTCATTCTATCGCTGTCATGTAGTTTCGACAAAGTCAGTGTATCGACCAGACGCCCTTGAAACAGAGCTCCGTCTTGTGCACAGAAGTGAGCGTCGAAGATTATGTTATGGTTAATCCAATCCTTGGCCGTAGAGACAGTGTCCAAGAGCCATCTCTTAAACGCGTCCTCAGGTATGTTCCAATCCGTATCGAGATGCCGAACTGGAATGTACCAAGACTGAGGCTCGTCATTCACCGTCACAGCGACACCGCAGATCTGATCGCCGTGATAGGACTGCAATCCGTTTGTCTCTACGTCCAGAAAGAGCTCGTCCGCTCCTGACAAGTCAGGCAGATCCGTCGTTCTTTGGACCAGATGAACTCCATCCTTTAAGTGTAGCAAAAGTCGCCTCCTGTCCTGGTTCGTTAGCGTAGTTCAGCAGATGCAAGAGATCAGCTTTCGTAATGACATCCATTGCGCTGCGAAGGAACTCTGCTCCTCGCTTGTCATGCTCAGTCAGAATGTCCCAGACAATCCCCTTCACAACACCGGAGTCTATGATAATATTTGCGCAATTTGTACAGGGGCTATAGGTACAGACCATAACGAGGCTCTCGGATCTATATCCTTGAAACAGAGCATCTCTGATTACTCGTGGCTCAGAATGAGAACAACCGCACCCTCCAGTCACGTTCGTACACAGATGACTACCCCTACTTGGACCATTATGCTTTCTAGAGAAGAGACGAAATGCGTCTCCTTTCCAATGATGAAGTGAGCAGCCTACCCCTTTCCTTCTACAGTCTGTCTGGAGTTCTGCCCAGTCTTTGTCATGCTCTAGAGTTGTTACTAGATACTTCGCTACCTTTAACATCAGTCCTCCTCTCCTACGGTCTCTAAGAAATTGAGACGCCGAAGCCAGACGTCTATCCAAAGGTCGATATCCGACTCGTCCGGAAAGTCTTCTGGTCCGTTGACATACTTCGCAAAGTCATAATGGACCAGCCTCTTTTCAACCATCTCAACGTATCGCCGATTCGCTTCCACCATGAAATCTACGTCGAACATCTGTCCTTTGCTTTTCTGTAGTCTTTCTTTATACCATAGATCATTCCTACAAACGAAGATTACGATCACAGACGCTCTGATTAAAATCTGACCTTCCAACCACCGAAGGCATTCGTTGGGCATCACCTTTTCGTGGTATGCTATAGCGCCTAGATGGAACCGATCCTGCACAGCAAGAAGAGACATCATGTCCAAGTAGTCTGAAGCAAAATTGAAGCTCGGTGCTTGTCTCGTCATGTGCTGATAGCGAACAGGGTAATCTCCTCTCCCGTTCATAAGCCGGACAGCTCCCTTCGCGGCGGTTGTCTTTCCCAGGTGGTCTGAGCCTTCTAGGATAAGCATCGTTGGATGTGCTCCTTCATGAGCTTGTTGTTGATACGTTTCTTCACCTGTTCGAAGTCTGCAAACTTTGAAGACGCCATTATAACGTGCTGGCCAAGAAGAGTATTGTCCACGCTGTTCATGCCCTGCGTACAGCATCGTTTCTCTCGATTCCATTTCTCGTATCTGAGCGCATGAGAAATGTTTTCCCAGAGCTGGCTCTCACCTGGAACGTAATCTAGCGCTCCTGTAGTGAACGACTTCGGCGTTCGTGCAGCATCGAACTTCTCTTGGTTCCGTTTGTAGACATGGAGACTCGTAGCCTGATGCTGATACCATCCAAGCTCCAGCTTCAAATGACTGGCGATCAACTGCTGGATGCAGGTGAAAGCGTAGATATCATAAGGCAAGCCGAGCCAGATATCGTTGGACCGCATCGTCGCGACGAGGTTCAGTTTCCCTTCCCGAACAATGAAGTTCAGCGCGAGGGTGCAAGGAAGATCCTTCTTCTTCCCTACACAAGCACAGACAAGATCTCCTTGATCCCACATCGTCACTACGGCTTGTCGAGATTCTTGCTTCTCTTTTAGGAGGATGCACAAATGATGCATCTGACTGTTCATAAATAGCTCCATTCCCCACCGATGGCCATAGGCTCCGTGAGCGATTCCGTCCTCCGCGAACCGTTCGTACTGCGGAGCATACGCAACGATCCGATCTATTCGATCCTCACCGCTCAGATACCAGAGGACTTCTGCCGCCGCGTAGGAAGCCGACAGCTTCCTTAAGGGATTGAACATGAAATTGGCTCTCGGGTTTTCGAGTCTAGCTGTATATCCAAGTATTTCTCTAGTCTCTCCGTCCCGAGAACCGACATCATGTCCATCCTCGTGTATCTGCCTTGCAGCGTCCAGCCAGAGTTCGTCAATCGTTTCGAAAGTTTCCACGGTAGATCTCCAACACATCTTTGAGTGCAGGTCTGAAATACTTTACTCCTCGGGTCCGCATCCTAGGATCAGCCACTGTCGGTAAAGGTTTAGACATATTACTTGCGTGGACTTCATGGAAGCCTTCGTGAAGAGGAAGATCCATAGCAACTCCAGTCCCAAGTGTAACGTAGAGTAGATCACAGAGGCCATCGAGAAAAGCTACCTCGTCACCTTCTGCAAGAGCAATTAAGGCTTCGCCAAGCTCTTCGACAAGCAGATGAGTGCGGTACAGTCGCTGGTCTCTTCCTCCGTCTCTCCCTTCTTGAAACACTATCGCATCATCCTCTACCTTCATAGCCTCCGAGATCAAAGCATGACCAATAGAAGCAATCATGTTCGTTGCTATGCGATGAGGCTTGTCCTTCATCGCAATCGGATAACCATACTTCTCATGGAACTTTTTGACCATCTCTATTTGCTCTCTCATCAGAAGTCCTCCTCTTCATAAGTTTGTGCAGTCTGAACTATCCCTTCTGACTTCAGAGCCTTGAGCAATTCGATAAACTCGCTCGTCTTCACGTACCAACTCTTGATACGATAGACCGCATGTTTACGAACCAGAAGCGAGAGTAGCTTCTTACCTGTATCTTTATCTACCTCGCACCAATCACAAAGATCGTTGAGCGTAATCTCGTCTGCATACATCAGATGCTCTACGAGATCCGCCGGATACCTTGTCCCAAGGATTTGCTTACGAACGATCTTCGGGTCCAAGACTTTGTGAGCGTGGATCTGCGCCTCGCTGAAAGACTTGTACCCAAAAACCGAATCACTGTAGATACGATCCAAGAAGCGATAGACAAATTCCACATGGCATTTCCGAACCAATAACTTCTCTGGTCCTGCGACACTGAAGGTCCGTGCAGCTAGAGCGACAGCCATCCTTGCAATCTTGTGTCGCATCGTCCCGCGATCAACGAGAGGAAGTACTTCCGTATACATCTTAGACATCTGAGTTGCGTACTCAAGGATAGCATCAGACGCCTCAGACTCGAACTCTATCTGATCTGCCGTTCGTGTCCAAGTCCATAGTAGTAAACGCTGACAGAGTTCATGCGTATAAACGTGGGCCACCTGAGGCCGCTTCTTTGATAGGCGATTGATGCTATCTGGATTTACCTGCGAAGAAGCAACGATCAAAGCGAAATCAAAACGCCGGATGTCCTCTAGTCCTGTCATCAACTCCCTGATCGCTTCGATCCCAAAGTTATAGGCAGAAATCGGCCTACCAGATCTTGGATTGCTGATGAAGATCAACCGCGTCCTGGCATACGCTCGACGCTTTTCAATCTTCGGTATCTCTGCAATACCACTGGACCGCATGTCGGTCAGCTTAGCAATGACTTCCGGGTCTGCTCCCTTGACTTCCTCCAGTACGACCAGACGTCTGTCGTGCGTAGGAATCACGCCCCAAGAAACGAACCACCGATTGCCGATCTGATGCAAGCCACCGAGTAGACCGGCGATGCTGGCATTCTTACATTCGACCCGCTCTCCTAGACCATAGTGTTCCATCAGCCGAATCGCAGTCTCTGACTTCCCTTGAGACGAATCTCCAATGATAAGTATGTTCGACCAGCCTTTGGTTTCTCGATCATCGAAGTTGAAGACAAGAGCTGAATGCCAGCAGAGATCCATGGCAAGATGCAGATCTCGCCTATAGAAAATCCGTGTCACGTTGGTTTCTAAGTCTGCGTAGATATCGTCGGTCTTCTCCTTCAGACTTTCAACAGCCCATTCCTTGGGCTGAAATACCTTGAGCTCTTGTAACTGTTTCTTATTAGGATCGAAGGCAGAGAAGCTATCCTCTCCGAACTCCAGACTGTTCATCAGAAGGACAGCTTGCTGAGTTCGCGGTTGCGGATAGACGCGCCCTTTCAAGATGTAAGGTGTGTTCATCTCCAGTCCGTGTCCAAGACAGTAGGCTGGCTGAACGACATTCTTGCTGGATTCGTTTCCGATGTGTAGTTGAGGCGAGACACGAACGTCCGTTACATTATAGTGAGACCGAACCTTGAAGTCTACAACTTTGCAAGGCGGAATCAGAAGTGCTTCTCTCAATGCTTCGCGCTGTTTACCTTTCGCCGTGTTCACCATGTCCAAAATGTTTTGCGAACTACTCTTCACCTTCATCCGCATGAGACCAGTGTCTTCGTCTGGCTTCTTCGGCTTGACTGGACACCACGAACAGTTCTGCTGATCCTTAGTACAGGAGACGTCTACATCTTGCGCGATCAGATAGGGCGTCGTGTCCATAGAAGTGATGACACCCTTAACTTGGATTTTCTTGCCGACATAGCTGGCATTCGTTGCATCGGCCAGGAGAATGTTTTCTGGTTCCGAGTCGTCCTTTTCATCTTCGATCTCTGGCGGATACCATTGTTCCGCTTCTTGCATTAGCTCTAAGAGATTCTGATCCGTAGCCCCTAGAGCAATGTAATCGTTGATGTCACCCTTCGGGAACTTCTCTATGTCCAGCGGGAGGTGAACGATGCGAACTGACTGGACATAGTGGTAGATGTAACCGGCAATGATTTGTGAACCACGAAGACCGCCTTGATCCACGTCCAGGCAGACGTAGACAATCTTGTCTTCGAATAGCTTGCCGAAGTCTGGATCCCAGTTTCTTTCTCCAGCCGTTGCAGATACTGCACCGATGTCATGCTGATTCAAAAGTCCACCGGTGACAAGAGCCTTCATCTCACCACCAGTGATCCAGACTTGTGGATACTTGAGCTGATCGATCTGATAGAGGTGGACCTGCCCGTACCCCGGAGTGTTCTTCATCTTCTCCGGACCCGGAGCACCGGGTAGATACCGCCGAACGTTGACTACTCGTTGTTGATTATCGTAGACCGGAATCGTAATGCGACCACCATGATAGCCGAGTCTAGCCTTGCGGATCAGATCATCTGTGATACCACGGTCGTAGAGCGCTTTCAAAAGCGGACCCGATTTCCAGATCTGCTTATGGAATTTCTCTATGACGTCCGGGTTGATGGTCTTCTTAACTTCAAGATCGTATCGAGAAGATAAGTCTAGGAGTACAGCGGTCCGATCTACTTTCAGTATATTAGCGAGCAGAGATACAATGTCACCCTTCGCACCGCACGATGCTTCGTGACAAACCCATAAATTCTTTTCGGTGTTAAGACAGAGGCTAGGGTTGCGCTCTTTCCCATCTTTGTGGATGGGACATATTACGCGAACTTCATTTTCACTGGAGGGATCATACTTATATCCGAGACGGTCTAGCTCCGCTAGAGCGTTGACATTCTGGATACGAATCTTTCCCTTTGTCTTCCGAGCCATCCTTAGCCTTGTTATCCTTTAGATATAGAAAGGAAGGCGGAGAGCAGATGACAACGAATCACCTACTCCCCGCCCGAATCATGGCCCGGAAGTTAGAAATCCTTTTCTTCGCCCTCCGTGGTCTCATCACCGGAGTCCGAATGATCGACGACAAGCCTTTGCTTCTCGTACAGATCTTTCATCTCCTCGTGCTGACCCTTGAAGAACTTGACCTCCTCCTCCTCGATAACATTATTCTCTTCCCGAGGAAGATGGTCAAAGCCCCACCACTTCTTGGAAGTGGAAGGCTCGCGGAAGCCGACGGTGAAATTCCACACCTGCGACCAGAGCGGGATCTTTCGCATCGCAACAGCGGAAATGAAATTGCGACCACGAGTGAACTCACCTCGGGAGAAGGACTGCACGCAAGCCTCTCCGTGGAGCTCGTGTCCCTGGTAGATGAAGCCAGCGAAGTTGAGATGCTCGACATATCGAGCGACGTACTTCCCGTCGTTGTACTTTTCAAAGCGGAGCTTCGGATCTCTGGATCTCCTGGCAACGTCGCTCGCTGGATCGAAGCTGCGATCGAAGATGGTCTGACCTTCCGTATCGTCGATGTCACTCCACTTGCAGAACTCCGCAAAGAAAAACACAGGAACGAAGGGGAAAGGAAACTTCGTCAACTTCTCCTTCGCATTGACTTCTGCAACGAGGATGTTACCCGGCGACAAGATGATATCGCCGAAGTTGAATCTGTCGGTCAGGTCGCTCCTCGAAGTGTTCTGGATGACCTTGAGACGTTGCAGGACACGATAGCCTTTCATCGCGTCAAGAGAATCGTCTTCCTCTATGTACTCCTCCAGGTAGTTCGGGACCCCCTCTACCTTAACCATGTCGCGTCCTGGACTCCGGCTCTTTTTTCCTTTTGCCATTGTTCGTAGTTCCTTGCTCAGAGGTTAGTCGTTCGTTGAATCTTTACGATTCCGCTTTTTGCGACGGCGGAATGTCGTCGTGTAAATCGGCCAGCTCTTTTCCACTCCAGGTGGAAGAGGCTTTCCTTCTTCAGCAAGCTGAGTCACCAGATCAGTCATGCCGTTCCAGCTAAGCTTGAAACACTTGCTCTCAGCCATCTCCTTTGGGATGTCTAGGAACTCGAGTAGTTTGTGGAACTCTTCTGTTCCTCTGTTCGGCAGCTTGGCTTGCAGCTTGACGTCCGGAGTTCCAGTAGCGAGTTCACCTTCGATTCGTTCCACCACCTTACCAGGATCGTTGAGATTCTGTTTCGCAATAGCCAGAGAGATCACTTTCCCGCAAAGCTCTTTTCTAAACTTTATCTCCTTTCTGAGTTCCTCCATGAACTTTTCTATCTCTCGACACAGATACCCCATGTCGACAAGATCTCCAAGCGAGAGCTTGATGCCCTTCACTTCATCGTTGGTCTCGGATAAATAATTGTAAACGTCCGTATGTATATCTACGAACTTTTCATATAGCTTCTGCGCCCTCTTGATCGTCTTGTTCATTTTCTTTTCCTTTTAGGCGTGGACTTTCCATAGTCCGTTCTCGATACTTAGAAGTCCTGGCATCGAACATGAGCAGTCGAAGGTTATCGTAGAGTGATACGGCGACAGCCAGCATAACGGCGAGAACAAGAGTATTCCCTGTCATGCAGACGTAGTCAGTCTTAGGATTGAATTCACAGGCGATGAAGCCATCGTAGATTGAATCAATGACAACCGGAAGGTTGAAAGGATCAAGTCTGCTCTCAGTGAGATAGAGTATCTCACCGAACGTCTCAGCAGACGTAAGCACGAACCGATCATTGGGTTCAACCAGGAAAACTTTCGGTATCATATCTTCTTTCTTCTTTTCAGGCTCACTCATTATACCACATCTCCTTTCTCATGCAAGAAGAAAATAAACTTTTTATTGAAAGACGAAGTTCGTAATGTCCACATGAACATCGAACGTAATAGCCGGAGGAGCGATGAGCTTTGCCCATTCACAATCCTGAATAGAAGTTGTCGGACCACCGACAATCGGCGCAACCCATCCGGTCCTATCGCTGAGATCATCGAAGATCCCGACATTACAAAAGAAGAAAGAAGGAGACGGACCCGCTCCAGTCGGGAGAGCTAAAACACTGAGCGTCCCATTTTGTATTCTTGGTGCCCCATCTACAAGGTCGAACGTATAAAGGACATTTCCTTGTTTCCAAGCTGCGACTGTTGGAGGGAATACGAATGAGCCGGTAGGCTCTGTCCGCACCTCCATGATAGAGATATCATTTATAGGAGGCGGAGCTCCGTTGAATATACTTGCAGTCTGTCGATGTGCGACATAAGAAGTTCCACCAGCATAGATGAATGGAGTCGGGGCCGTAAGAGCCGGAGCGTTACTTAAGAATATGATAGCTCCTCGAAAGACCCTTCTGATTCTTACACCTACAGTGTAGTTCGCACCGTCAAAAGATGCTGATCCTGAGAACCCTTCCCTTGCTGCTGAAGCCGTTGGAACAGCAGCATTTGCAGCAACGATCGCAGCTAATCTTGCGGTTGCGAAGACTGGACCGACATTCGACCCTACCTGTTCAAAAGAGGAACCTTTCGCAGATCCTGCGAGTCCTATGCCTATACGCTTGAAGTTGATAATAGCTTTACGGATCTCGTTGATGTGCTCCGCATAGACGATGTCACCTTTCACCAGTCGGGAGGAGACAGTCAGTCCTCCATCTCGCACAGGCACTCGTGTCCAGTTTGTATTATCTCCAATCCCGGCAGCAGTAAAGAAGGCACCGAAGCCCGGAGGATCAGACCATCGCTTTTCAGTTAAAGGATTCCAGTAGTTTTCAGAGTGTCCAAATAAATCTACAGACGAATCTATCAGGTGCTCGACACCTTGACGCAGACAGTTTATCTGCTTCAATCCATCAGTTACAACGTCGCCAGTATCGACAGGGAAATCTACATCGGCGAAGCACTGAGGAAGCCCCGTCGGAACGGTTGTAATGCCGAGCGTATGATAACGCTCAAGGAGGCCATCAAAGACTTCTTTGAACTGAGAAGCCTTGACTCTATCGCCAACCTTTACAGGGACTTCAACGAATGGCATCTGAGTAACCTAAGAGATCCAAAAGATTTTTATCCATTGCCTTTATTAGTTTTTCCTTTAGACGCTGAGGATAGTCCTTCAGATAACTGCGCTTTAGATAGTACTCTTTCTTGGCAAAAGGATTTCCTGTATCTCTGAATTGTTTATCATCTGATGGTTTTGTCTGAGTCGTATGATCAATCCATTCAGACGGTGGCTTCAGTTTGAAATCATCTGCAAGCTGAGCGAGCTCATTCTGGAAGTCCATCAGTAGGTCTTCGTACTTTACAAAGCGAGCTTTGCAGGAATTAACTCCATCGATGAAGTGTTCATACCAATGGCGATGTAGATTACAGTATTGAGCAGTTAGATCCTTAACGAAAGTCAAGTTCCTAGATGCAGGAGAACTCTCGCCAAAGTAGTAGTTGCAATAGCTAGTGATCCAAGCAAATGGATCTTTCGTTATGATGACCGTATGAACCGAGTCTTTAATGGCTTCGAGAAGTTCCGGGCGCTTGCCGCTTCGTAGAAGCCATTCGTATCGATTCACCGCCGGTCCATGTTTCCATCCGAGAATGTTGACCAGGAACTCTACCCGAGGGAAATTCCGTAGGAACAAAGCCTGAAGGTAGTTGGTTCCAGACCGTGGAAGACCGTAGACCTTAACATAATCAAGTCCCATTTTATAATCCTTTTTCTTTTACTATGTTTGAGATGTCCTTGTCTTTCAACAGTAACTGGAGGCGCTTCGTGTTCTTGACAAACTGAGCCATATCTTGCTCGTGGATGACTATGTAGGCTGCCGCATTAACTGTTTCAAAGCGCCCTACCTTGCCGTCCCCTACCACGTTCACACGGACATCTTGCTGGGCAAGCCGCATGAAACCGCCAATCTCGACGGGCCGCTTCGTAGCCCGAGCGTATAGTACCCTAGTCTGAGTTAAGCAACCCGTCGAAGCCAGACAGGTCAACAGGCTCAGACAACAGAGTATCCAGTTCAGTTTCTGCGTCTTCAACGGTATCCTCCCGCTTTGCCAGCTCAATGGTCTCCTGGAGAAAGATCCCCAGGAAGACCTTGAGCAATGATGTGAGAAAGCTCACTACTTGTTTTCCTTCTTCTTACGGTTCGCGATCTTGTGGACCAGAGAAGTCAGTACATCCTTTCCCCATGCGTTGAGGACTTTCTTTCCAGCTCCGGAAGCAACCCTCTTCGAAAGTTCGACGGCTATATCTCGCGCAGTCTCTGCTTTGAACTCTCCATCTTCTTTCGCCCTCTTAACGTAAGTAAGATACGTCTGATCAACCGCTGTTTCAATTGCAAGGAGTGCCGCCTTCTTTGCTTCGTTGTCTTTGAACTTCTTGCCGAAGTAAACAAAGACCAGAGGAATGACAATCTTCCAAGCGTAATCGAAGACCACCAGCCAGATCGGTGCTCCTTCAAGATCCACCGTCTCAGGTGCAACCGCCGCAAGCATCAGCATCAAACTAGCCAACAAGTAACTCATCTTTCTTCTCCTTTTCCAAACGACTCATGATCGCCTCGAAGACCATCTTCGGGCGCATATCCCAGAGCAAAATACATGCAGTAGCACAAGGAGGCTTCCATCCTCTAGCAGAATCCCAAAGACATTCAGTACACGGTCCTTCGGCTTGCATAACTTCTATAGATTTATACCCTCCATAGATAGACCATCCATTCGTCTGAGAGCAGAGAACCATTCCAGGAATTCCCATCAATCCTGCAAGATGACTTCCGCTACTATCGTTCCCTATATGAAGGTCTGTCAAGGAGAGTAGACCCACGAGCTTCTTCGCGGGCCATCCCCAGAATCTCATGCATGGAAACATCGAAGAACGCTTGGGATCCGGTCCGTCTATGACATAGATGTAGAATCCTGCCTCTTGCAGCATGTAGGCCAGTTCAAGCCAGTGCCTCTTCGGCCAGGATTTCTGTTCAGCGCCAGTGAAAGGAGATAGTGCGATAATAGGTTTTCCAGCAATGATCGGATCAGCGAGACGTTGTTTCGCGTCTAATAAGAATCCCGGTTCTGGAGTAATCCTAAACACCTCAGTCTTCAGACCGAATCGCTCTTCCCAGAATTGATGCCACGTATATCCTCTCTCTGTGCATTTAGCGAGGACTCCCATACAGCCAGTATCTGCGCTGTGGTGTTCAACTTCACCCGGGATACGATCTATGTCATCTTCGAAAACTATGTCGTCATATCCAAGACTCGCCCATTGATGGTTCGTCTTCATAATAACGTATCTTACTTGCTTGTCTGGATTCGCTGTTCTCATTGCGCGAACCATAGGCAAGAAGGAAAGCGTATCGCCGATACCGCTGATGTCTGGAGGCTGATCTTTGCTCATAACGTGCATATCAATTACATCTTTGAGCGTTCCTTTTGACTTATCTCTATAGACGGTGCGAACACCTTTGCCGAAGTTTGCACCTGGACCCCAGAGACCACGAGGACATTCTGCTATCTTCCATAGAGTCTTGTCCTGCAAGTTGCATCCGCATCCTTCGTGATATACTAGACGACGTGTCTGTTCGCGCCATGGAACTCCACAGTACGGAGTCTCATTATCATAACGAAATAACTTTTCACCTGTATCGTTATCATTCTTATCCTTTACTCGTTCTGGGCAAGTCGTACAGACGGCCAACCTCATCTTCGCAACCTTGCCGTCTATCTTCCCGCCCATCTTAACTCGACCCATCTGAAGCGCACCTCGGAGAAGACCTTGAGGCTTAGGATCAGGCTTGTCAGGTCGATTGTTTACAGTGATTTTAGGAGGACCGTCTTTCTGATGACGAATCGTAATTTCAGGGATAGCATCCTTTCCATCCCCTTCGCCTCCACATCCTTGGCAAGCCATCTTCTTTCTCCTATTGCCATCTTGGACGTATAGTGTAATCTTGCTTATCGATCGCCGTGATCCGACCGCAGTTATCAGTGTCTATCGTTGTAATGAGTGTAATAATATCAAGCTCGCCGCTGACTCCTGCGGATCGCCCTCCGGAGAATATAAACCCTTGAGTATCAACGGAAGCTCCACAAGGAAGATCGCAATTATCACATTGAATATCAGTCACCCTTCCTTCCGCGTCGACAGTGATTTGCTTAACGAATTTGAATTCTGAAGCATCCCCGAATCCACATCCTTCGCAATCAGTTACCTTACCAGCAGGACCGGAAGTAATAGAACTAGGGAATGAACTTCCGAAACTATTATTTGTTCCATCGTCTCCAGAACCTGTTCCACTCCCACCTGAACAAGCGTTTTCACAGGCTGCTCGGGTCGCATAGGATCCTTGTCCAAGAGGGACAGGCTGACAACCGTTGATGTCATCACAGGTGAATTCACATCCAGCTATGGCGTCAGGGTGAACAGCAGTACAATCACCTTCTGCACTGAACTGACCGACATGATCTACTTGCATACATCCGACGCAGGAAACAAAATCGAAGCCTCCTACTACGCAATCCCTTTCACAATCTCCCAGAGTTGCGAACTGGCCGAAGTCATCGTTCCGCTCTTGGCAGATACCGAACATACAATCGAATGACGTACCGCCATCTCCTCCACCGAAGTTATTAGGGACGCCATTCTCATCCTGGAAGATCGCTCCGCCGCAGAAGCAGTTAGCATTCTCTTGTTCTCGGTTCTGGAACCAACCTCCGCCTTCAACTGTCGCATCCTTTCGGGCTACTTTCCGACGCTCGACATGACTACGGATAGGGACAGTAGAGACATCAGTAATTACCGATCGAGCAACATAGTCATAAGTAATGTGCTGAACCCGAGCATCTAAGAACTCTTCGTTCGAAATCTTTGCACCGATTCTTACATCCTTATTGAGACCCTTGATATGTAAGCGAATGCTTCCGCTCAGATCGGATCCTTCACTGAATCGCTTGAACAATTTATCTGCAATGAATTGAAGAGATGCAGTCAAGTCAACGTTCGTATCCCCGGTGAATTTGAAGAACTCTGGATGATCTTCCCAGAACTCGCCCTCGTTATCTAAAGCTGGATCGATACTTGTTTTCTTTGCAGTGAGTGGACCGTCGTAAGAAGTGTAAGTCCAGAACGCTTCTACAACAGGGAACGGAGGATTCGGTGCGCCGAATATCCCCAGAGTACGGATCTGAAACCTACCAAAGTGATTCCCATTCGCATCGGTCTCAACCTTCTGATTATGAAACTCAACAGTCGCTCCAAAGCCAGAAGGGAAGCCGAATGTAGCACGGAAAAAGATGTCATCCCGACACTTACCATCCACATCCAAGAACCTACCTGTCACTCGCTTCTCTGGGAAGAAGAAACGATACTCGAGAGTGTTATTCGGTACATCTAACGGTCCAGCAGTAGACGGAATGAACACTTCCTTCCGTCGAGTAAACTCACCGCACCCTTCTGCAATAGTGCTCTCGTACTTACGATCCAATGACTGTCCAGCATTCGCTTGCTCCATCAAAGGAGTAGCGACGACAGGCGCTTTATCAGGGAGTATGAAATCTCGGATGTCTAAATTTAAGTCAGGCTCAGTATAAAAATCGCGGAAGACTAACTTTGGAGAACCGTCATTCGGATCAACGTATGCGATTCCACCCTCTGTATTTTCCAGGAGGTCATCGATCCACGTATCAATGAACTGACCACCCTTGTCTGTCAAAGGGATAGGGAGATTCGGGAGCCCTGTTAGATCGACACCACCTGGGAACAGAGTTACAAGAGGCAGTTCATCCAGGATAGCATTCAAAGCAGTATGAAGAAGCGTACCCTCTACGAACTTTAGCTTTGCAGATTGCTTCCCATTCAGACCAGTGATGAACGCAGGAGTCTTAGCTAAAGTTCGATAGGCGTCTGCGCAGATATAGCGAACACCTTCGCCGTCACCGAAGTTCGGTGAGACGTCTGTGATCTTACCTTCGAATTGAAAACCAAGTTCCTCGTCTTCAAAAGTTACAGGCTCGCCTATAGGAAGGACAGCCTTGCTATCGACCGGAACTTCGTGTACGACTTCCAAGACCTGAGCTTGGTTAGCTGACCACGCCTTACGAAGGACGGTCGCTCCCGCAAGAGTTTGAAGCGCAGTTACCATCAGGTTGTGAAGTCCGCGAAGAAGTTCAAGTCGAAAGTAATTGCATCCGGCAAGCTAAAGTCACTTGGTAGAGCGTCGTTCAAGTGAGCCAGGATAGCTGTCGCTGAATCGATTGTCAGGAGACCGTCATCTCCGACCACGTCGCTCCAGATCTTAACCTTAGCTTCTGCGTCTTGTCGCTTGTCCAGATCAGAAGCTCCGACCAGAAGTTGTTTGATCGCAGTGATGCGAATGTTCTCAAGACCCTTCCCGCTTCTGACCCGAATTACCTTGGCTCTGAAGACAGTCTTAAACTGAGCCCGGTCTTCGCGCGTCCTTTCCACTATGTAGTTCTCAGCCGTAAAGCTGATCGGTGCAGTCGGAGTCCCAGTTACACTTTGGTAAGGGACCGGAGATGACTTCAACGGGAGGACCTTTGAAAGCTGACCTCCCCAGCCATGAACGCTTCCGTTCGTCGATGCAATCCACGAAGCTCCGGCATCAGTATTCACCGCCGGGAAGACTGTTATCCGTGCAGATGAATTCAGATTGTTGTTCGTTAGTCTCAGAGCAACTCGCCACCACGCTCCGAGAGCTTCGACACTTAGGATCACATCCGCAGCAAGAGATGCAGTCCGAAGAGTAAACACACCAGTGTCAGTATCGAAAGCATACTCTGATGGACCAACAGTAGGAGATCCTCCTAAGAGTTCAAGGCTGATAGCAGGGAACGTAGAAGCAGCGGTTGTCTTCTCTAGGAAGACTGAATACTCGTACTGCTGAGAATCCATCGGTATCGTGATGGTCTGCTGGATAGATCCAATATTCGCACCTGAGAAATCCTCTAGACGATCAGCGGTCAGAGTTCCATCTGGTGCAGTGAGGAGATCTGCAGTTACAGTAGCAGTTCCACCCTTGACCCAGATAGCTTGATCGAATCGTTCGCTTTCCTTTGCAAGATTGTGCGGATACTTTAAGAACTCGATTGCTCTGGCTATCTCGAGACCACCGATCCCAGTCTGTGAGGTCAGCGGGAAGCTGAACTCAATACTGTATTCCAGAAGGTCGTTTATGAATCCCCGGTCGGTCTCAACAGCTACAAGAGTGATATCAACAAAGGTACGCTCCTCTGCTTCACCCTCATCAATTATCAGCGTTCCTTTCTTGCCTACGAAATCCCAATTCAATTCTTTGAGCCTGTCCTCCATAAACCTACGACGAGGTCGGCCCTGAGCAGAAGTGAAGTCACTATGCTGCCAAACTGAGTTCAATGTGAGACTGAGCTCAGCTTGTCCAGTCCCCTGGACAGCCGCATCGTAGTCGATCCAGAAATCTGTATCAATCAACTGAAGAACAGTTGCTGGAGCTCCCGGAACAGTGAACTTAAAGTTCCTGATACCATCCATAGAGCTAGGAGGCATTCATCTTCTCCTAATCCAATCCACCTGCCGAAACTTCTTCCTCAGCACCGATTCGTACCTGTTCAAGCTCACGCTCTATAGCGGAGATCTTACTTGCTTGTTTTTGGAACTCATCTCCTACTTCATTCAGCTTCACAGTTGTTGTAGTTGCGAAGTCAGCAGTAGATTGATTCGCAGCAATCTGCTGATTAGCGAGTTCATCAACACTCGTTGTGAACTGAGCCTGAGCCACCGCCGCAACTTCAGCGATCCTAGTCAGTTCATCCTGCTGAGTAGCTACATTTTCTGCAGCGAGAGCTTGAGCTTCAACAGCTTCTTGCGTTGCTTTAGAGCCATCTGCAAGAGCCTGAAGAGCGTCATCACCCTTCTGTTCTATGAGACCGACAGCCTGACGATCAGCTTCACGAGTTTCAGTGGTAACTCTACTGAGCGCTTCTACTCGCTTCTGTGATTCATCTAACTGTGCTGAGAGTCTCTTTGTTGCTGACGCATCTGCTCCTAACCGTCCAACAGATATAGAAAACTCTTTAGCGATACGAACTGACTCTCTAACGAGATCAATGAACCGCTGTTCCTTTTGAATATTCTTATCAAGCTCGCGGCCGATCTCCTCGGTCTTAGCACGAACGAGCTCCTTCACCTTTGCGATTTCTTCATTCGCTTCTAGGATTCGTTGCTGCTGATCTTCAATCCTTGCATTTATATCTTCTTGATTCTCTGCTGCTTCTGCTGCCGCATCCGTTATCGCTTGTTCCGTGGCTATTGCAGCCTGAGCTCGCTGCTCTCTGAGCTCTTGCAATTTGATAAGCTCTGCTTGAAGCTGTACTCTACGCTCGATGTCTGCGCTGACATCTCGTTCAGGAGGAGCGGCTGCAATACGCTGATTCAGTGCAGCGAGTTGCTGCTGAGCGCGAGTTTCTTCTCGAGTCGCACCTGCGAGATCTTCTATCCTCTGTCTAATTAGATCAATAGCTCTTTCTGCTTGAGCGGCAGATGCACCACTGAGAGCACGGATCGCATCTTGTTCAAAGCGACGAAGCTCAGCAAGAGCTGGATCAACCTTACGAAGAGCCGCATCAGTAAGACGTTCGATAAACGATTCAGCATCTTGAATACCGCGATCTCTTGCAGCACGGAGCTTATCAAGTTCTCTAGTCGCTTCGGCTACCTGTCGTCTCGCCGCAGATATAACTCCATCGGCAAGTCTATTCGCTACTGCGATTTCACGATCCGCTTGTTGACGAAGAGTTGAAATACGTTTTGCGCCAGCTTCAATGACACGCGCACTGAAGATTTCAAAGTTCTCTTCAATGGTACGAAGTGTCAATGCAAGAGCGTCCGACTGGTCTGCGAGCCTTCTGTTAAGACCGGAAAGATCGATACCTGTATCATCTGCTCTTAGCTGCTCTATGGTACCCTGGGTCTCACGAACGATAGCAAGCTCAGCAGCAGCTCGCTGACGCAGAATTGCGAGAGTCTTTTCAGCACCTTGCTGTGCAGCGACGATCTGAGCAGCTTCTTGTCCACGTCTGACAACGATAAGTTCCTTCGCTGTTCGAGCCAGTATCTTTTGGAATTCTTCTTCGCTCTCCTTTAGAAACTTTCGGGCTATTGTCACATCTCTAGTAAGAGCTGCGAGAATAGTCATCTCTCGACTCGTCTTTTCAAGTCGATCAGCGAGCTCAGCTTCTAACGTAGCAAGCTCAGCAGTCTGAGACTGAGAAAGTTTATTTGCTGTTGAAAGTTGTTGAAGAAAACCAAGACGAGCTTCAGAACTGAGCGCCTGAGTAATAGCGGCTTGTCGAGTTAGATCAGTATTCTCTTTTAAGATACGATTAAACTCTTCAAGCACAGCAGCGTCTTCTTTCAGGATCTCTGTCTGTATAGGAGTGAGGACATTTCGTTCCTGTTGTATTGCAGCTTCTTCAGAACTCTTAACGAAGTTAGCAACAGCATCACTGATCCCAAGGAAATCGTTTAAGAAGTTCCCTATTTGAAACCCGATAAAGGCTCCTGAAAGAACTCCAACTACCCCTTGAGCACTGAGAAGAGCAGCCCCGACGCCTTTGATTACGGCAACAGTCCCAGTCGCTACTGCACGGAAAGAAAGCTGAGCATTTATATTTGAGAACCATCCCTTTGTGTTAGTAGCAAGAGCAAGAGTTTCTAATATGATAGCCTGAATAGTTCCTAAGATAAAAGCGGTAATTTTTACCCCGATAAGAAAAGTTCTTATGGCGATTTCTTTTAGCCATAGAGCTATGTTCGGAGTCAGAGCAGTAGTCTCAGTTCTGAGAGCGGTAAGCAACGATCTATAGAAAATAAGTAATCCTGAAACAACATTCCCACGTTTTGCAACAGTGTTCTCAAGCGTCGCAGCAGTATTCGCCTTTAGACCTAATGTCGTAGCATTGATTGTTGAATTGAATATGATAAATACGCCATCGAGTAACTTCTGAAAAGAAGTAAGCTGACGAATAATGAAGTTCAATGCAGTGACTGCAATAAGCAGCCCTGCGAAAACAGTTCCTAGTTCAATTACTACTGCGATGAGTTCTCTGTTATTTGTAATGAATTCAGTGATCGCCCGAATCACTGGGTCTAACACTCCTAGAAAATCTTCACCGACGACTGTTATCAGATTGATAAATGCAGCGCCGAGCCTATCTAACTGCGGACCAGTCTGCTGGAAGAAGGAGGCTAATGCAGCTTCGGTTCTACCTGATGAATCTGCAATCGCTTCGAGATTCTTTTGAAGCTCATCTGTTGCGCCGACAAGTGCAGCCGCTCCTTTCAGTGCCTCGATAGAAAAGATTCGGCCAATCTGAACAGTACCTTCTTGCGTCGCTTCTGCAAGGAGTTTGAATTTATCAACAAGAGTCTGAGTCTCAAAAGCATCGTCACCGGTAGTAATCCCAAGTTTATCAAGAGCCTTCTCTGCCTCACCAGCCGGACTGATGAACGCGCTGATAGCGGCGTTTAATGAAGTCGCTGCTCTGGCCGCAGGGATACCACGATTCGTGAGCAGAGCAAACGAAGCACCGATCTCATCGAAACTGATGCCGAACTGACCAGCGATCGGGCCGAGAATTCCTAATGCTTCTGAAACATCTGCCAGACTGCCTCGGGTGATATCAGCGGTCCGAACCAGTTTGTCAGACGCTTCGTCTGCTGAGAAACCAAAGTTCGTCATCGCCGTTGCGATAGCATTGAACGCAGTCGCAACGTCTGTTCCAGCAGGACGAGCAGTGAGAGCCGCTGCTCTTGTCACCGCAAGAGCTTCTGCTCCTTGAAAGCCAGCCGAAGCCACGTCGAATAGAGCAGCAGAGACTTCTTGAAAGGTGAGACCAGCACGATCAGCGATACTTCGAAGATCTTCCTGAGCCCCTGCCAATTCTTCGGTACTAAATTGCAGAATGACATTCGCTCTTGCCAGATTACGAGACTCTTCAGCAGCAGCTCCGATCGCTGCTCCAAGTCCGATTGCACCGACAGCACCGATCGCAAGAAGGCTACCTCGTAGTTCTTCAGCGGCCTCGCCAACTTGATTCAGGCCGTCACGAAAAGATTTAGTAACGACTTGACTCTGCCTGCCAAGATTAGAAACAGCAGTAGTGACGCCAGCGATTTGCTTGCCAGCATTTGTACGGAGGGATAAATTGAGAACTCCAGCCTCAGACTCAGCTCGGTTCTTCGCATCGTTGACCTCGTCAATGAACTGAGTAACGCTGACGGGATCAACGCCGAGTCTGACTAGAAGTTCTTCAACTGTTGCCATCGCCCTTGGTCTTCCCAGCTCCAGTGAGCTGATCTAGTTTCGAGAAGAAGGAACTTGTATCGACCTCCGCTCGTCTGCCAAAGGCAAGGTCTAGTCTCTTACCTGTCTCCTCCAGTCCTTTGACATACTGCCCAAACTGTCTATTCTTAGCATTATTCGCAATGCGAATTGCTTGCGCCAAATGCTTTGTAACCTCTGCACGACACCGGAGGACCGCCTCGTAATGAACTAAGAGCTCATCATACGAGTAGTCATCCATGATCTGTTCATATGGGTGCCCCGCAGATAGAAGAATCGCAATCGTATCTGCCGTCGCTACGCCGGGAGCGGACCGGTCTTTAGCAGATCCTCGTTTACGACGCTTCGCATTCCGCGGAGCGCTGTCATTAAAGGGCGGAGGTTCATCCTGCTGATATGAGTTAAGAGTTCAAGCGCATCTTCAAGCGCAAGATCTTCAACCCATTCCTCCGCTTCTTCAAGTGTATCGAAATTCCCTCGTGCGACAGTGACTGCAAGTATCTTCACAAAGTCATCCTCGTACTTTGTAATGATCTCCGTAACATTCGCACTGAGAAGATCTTCTGGCCTTCCGGAAGGCATCGCATCCTTGATGAGATCGACTACCTTTGCAGACAGTTTCATCCCATCGCGAAGACTCCACTTACGAAGCGTGAGCTTTCGCTCATCGATAGTGATATCGATTTGCTTTTCTCGTAGTGCCTTTTCCATTCGATCTTGTACGACTTTCTTAGCTCGCTTCTTTTTCTTTCCCACTTTCTTTTCCATCGCCATCCTAACTCCCTTCTATTACTATGAGGACAGAGACTACAGGTCGGTGCCGACCCCGTAGTGTTCGAAGATCCCGAACGGGAAGTTCGGATTGTTGTCCGTGTCATCAAGGATCGCCATCCTCAACTGGAACGTCGAGAAGTCCTCGTCATCCAGATCAAGCGAACCTTCCGGACTGAGCTCGACATTCTCGAAGGAACGGATGAACTCGTTTCCCGTGTCGCTGACACCGAACAACAGGAACTGACCTTCGACGCTCAGCTTCGTCTGCGGCGCAAACTGACGATGCGCCCTGATGTCGTGCGTATAGCTCACACGCAGAAGATCACCGTCTGCAATGCCGGCTCCGTCAATCCGCGCGATGCCAACCCAACCGCCGAGAATCGCTTCTTCGGTGTAGTCGGTATCCTTGACGTGGGTTGTCACGTCGGTGATGTCCTTCACCACGATCGCCGTCGCGTTGAATCCCTTGAACAGGATTCGCGTATCCTCACGCGTCGCCTTGATGACCTCGTCCGTCACCGAGCCACCACCGACGCTCGCGGCGATGTCCGTGACGTCATCACCCCTGAAGAACGCACGGAGGTTCTCCATGTTCGGCTCGTCCAGCGTGAGCAAGACGTCTTCGGTGATATCACGGTCTACCTTCCGGTCTCGCTTCCTAGTCCCGGTCTTCGCCGTGAAGTGCTCGACGACCTCCTTCTCGGACTCTTGAGGCGCCTCGACCACGTTGCCGAGATCGATGAATCCCTCGTACCGTTTTGGCGTTGTCGTGAGATCGACATTACGGTTAAACCACGCCCGGATCCCGCCGATTGTGTAGTTCGACGCGGAACCGCCTTCGAAAAATGCCTGTACCATCTTCAATCCTCCTTGTTATGGTCTGCGACCTTTGCGGCCCTTCGCCGTCCTACTTCGTCGTCCCTTTACGACGAAGCTCAGTAACTTCTTGTTCTTCGGAAAGATAATATGCGGAGATGTCCCTTTCTCAACAGCCTCTGCATATTCAACATTAGTCCCGACTGTGTATGAGAGGATTCTTTCTTTTCTAACGTTGATGCTGCCCTTCAGTTTACTCGTATCGACCGGAACAAGTTTGACAGCTCTTGCTTTGACACCCTTCGCAACTTTTTCCGTAGCTTTGTCGATCTCTCGAACAAGTCTAGTTGGATTCGAGACTCCGACTTTCCGAATCGCATCTCCAATCAGCTCTGTCAGTAACTTATCCGCTCCTTCCAAAGCCGGTTCAAGATATGGTTGCGCTTTCGTACCTGGATGCTTAACAAAAGGAACAGCTATTTTCTTCTTTTTCTTCCTCCCTTTCTTTTTTCTACGTGCTTTCTTTCGAGCCATTAAACTTCAGTCAACTTAACATCGAACTCCGATGCTGCCTCGTATCTACCTGTTGTTCCGATCCCTCCGTCTGTCAGTGCAGCTCTTTCCTTGAACAGATGAACTCTCACCTTTGCAGCGACCGCAGCGGTCAAAGCCTTTTCAGTCAAAGCCTCTCTCACTGTTTCCAAAAGCTCCATCGCCTTCACTAGATTATCTTCGTGCGAAGCAGTCAGCACGAAAACACCAGAGCCTCTCAGTCGCTTCCGATCCCATTCTGCTGACTCCCAGCTATAGCGAATCAGCGGTCCAGGCTTCGGCTGTTCCGCATCGTTCATTGGCCGAATGTTATCAGCCTGGGTTACGATCGTAGTCACCGGAGCATCTCCACTCAGTACTTCAAAGACATGATCGTAGAAGTTTTCAAACGCTCGCTGAGCCATTAGCGTCTGACCTCCCTACTGAGATCGTGCTCTACGTGACTAAAGCCACCATCGACGCCCATCTTCACAGACCGCGAAGCTACTACGAACTTTTCAGATATCCCAGGCAGAGTCACTGTCATGAGATCATCCACCAGAACACCTTGATCCGTCGTGTAGAAGATGCCATCTAAAGAAGTAATCTTACCTTCTTCATCCTGCACGAGGTCTCCAGATCGGGTCTGGAACATCCCCTTCACGTTCCGTGGAGTCGGAGCCGTGAAGTCTTGGGTCGCAGCATTACTCCCTGCGTCCCGAGAGACAGTCGCCGTCACGACGGAGACTGTATGAGGTTGCGAAATTGGAATTCCCATGAACTACTCTTCCGGGTTGTCTTCCGACTCTTCCAACTCCAACTCCTTGACCAGGAGTTCCTTCAGCTCTGCGACCACCACATCGGACTCATGCTCAAGCCCGAGTTCTTTGCAGAGCTCCAGGAGTTCGGGCTTCTTCATGCCTTTGATGTCGGCTATCGTGTACGTCTTTTCCTGGCCTTCGCCATCCTTTTCTTTTGAGCCTTCGTCTTCCGGCGTCTTTGCGGTCTCACTGGATGTGCTGACATCTTTCCCCTCCGGGTCTAGAGCCTTGAGGATCTTGTACGATGTCCCCGGAAACAGCATCATGACATTCTGCAGAGCACCACGGTCTCTGCCGTGCTGTTTCATGTCGATGACTTTCTCGGCGACACCTTCTTCAAAGTTGAAGCCACAGGCGTGAGCCGTATACTCCCTGTCCTTCATCGTAACAAGGACCAGACAAGGCTCGACCATCTTCGGTTCTTTGATATGCGACATTCTCTTTTCTCCTTTAGAAAGCACCTGTGAGTTTGAAAATTGTAGCGATCAGAAGCCCAATTGCTCCCGCCACTCCTAACCAAAATCCTTTGGAAGTTAGAACCTTAACTACAGCAGAATCTCCGTTCCCATTCCGCTTTGATCCAGCAGTTCTCATATGTAATTGAGAATCGCGAAGATGCTGTTGTAGATCAGCTTCCACCTTATCTACATCCTTCTGACTCTGCTCCACACGAACTGCAACTTTAGCTTGCTCAACGCTGATACCTTGCAGCTCTTTACGAATATCGATCCCTTGCGTAGTGATCATACCATTCAAAGTCTTTGAATGATCTTCGATCTTCTTATGTAGATCCTTTGTCCGCTCGTCGCTCTTGCGATCTAACTTATTGAGCTGACCCAGAATCATCTGAGTCTGAAGATCCGCGTTACGCGGAATCGGAGTTGCGTCTTCGCCCATTATGAGATCGCCGCTGTTCGAGTCGCATCAAGTACCGAGCCAGTTGTCTTGTCTCTAAACACTCGGGCAGGGAGCGCCTTCAGTCGATCGAGTTGACTTTGGTACAAGCGAGTCACATGCCTTCCAGACGGGTCTTCGCTAGGGTGCATCCCGTAGTTCGCTTTCCCATCCAGAGTTTTGATACACCATGAACCGATCTCCGCACCTAACGACACAGTAGGATTGCCGTCAACATCGACAGGAATCTTAAGCGCTTCCAGGACCTCCTGAATGTCCTCTATGTGAATGTAGAACAAATCATTCTTGAGCTTTATTTCGATCACCCACTGAGATCCAATTATCTTAACATAGCTAGATCTAAGTTTCACTCCTGTCTCAATCCCTGTATCAGGATCAAGTTCCATGGAGTCAGGAAAACTTACGACCCGATCTTCTACTGCCTGAGGATACCTCATGCTTGAAGCCTTAAGTGCCCAGGATAAGTAGGCTGTATGATTTGCTTGCCGATGTCCTGCTGTTGTCCGAGTGTCCAAACACGATCACCGGAGACGATATATGAGATCATCCCAAAGTAGGGAATAGTGTTCACGTTAGACTGCGCGAGATAGAAGGTAGAGTTAACCGCAGTAGGGAGTGAGCCAGAAACGTCGGATGCTTCCTCTACACCGTCAATACTGAGTCTGAAATCGTCTGTATCCTGGGTGCAAACTACCCAATAGGTCCGGCCCTTCTCAACCACTGTGGTCGATGTTAAAATAGCTTGAAATGATGAAGCACTTCTAATCTGACATTCAAACTTTCCGGCCGCAGTTATGAAAAGTCTGGTGCCATCGTCGTTACCAGCCACCAATGCGTCGAAGACAGAAACGTTTGTACCTATTTCTGCACCAGAAAAACCAGGGGTGATAAGCATTCCGATACTTCCCTTGGTCGCCGGCACGATGATACCACCCGTATTGTCATATCTTACATCATCCGCTGCTCGAGTTCCTGCTGCCGGAAAGATATAAGAGCTTACGATATTTCCTACAGTGACCTGCGAACCCCATATCACTGAGGTCCCTGTTGCGGCCACATTCGCAGTTGTGCCATCTGTACTGAGCGCAGGAGCGAAGGACATTCGTAGAACAGTATTGCTATTACTATTGGCCTTCGCGATCCATAATCGCCAATAATTCCCGTAACTTTCAACGCCGAAGATACCAGAAGTTCCAGTATCTAAGTCAACTGTAGCCACCCCTGTATTGGTATTAAGAATAGCTCTAGTCTGTACAGCAGTAGGAGTGAAGTAGACTAGCGTAAGAGCCGGATGTGAGGATGCGCCGACTGTCTTCTTAATGAAAAGCGAACATACACGAATCACAGTATCAGCGGCCACGGTGATATCATAGAAAATCTGTTCGTGGGTACTTATCTGGTCATCATTTATAGAATCGGCTGTAGTCGTATCATCAGGTGCCACATCCGTATTAGCTGTATATGTAGGCGCTCCGCTATCTGTCCATCCCGTAGTAGATACATCAAACACGGTCTTACCATCAGACAAAAGTTCGATTCGAGCACCTCCGAATAATGCGCCGACTTGCCCAGAATCAGAAAACCCACGCGATATGCGAAGGCGGTTTGCAATAGAAGGATTGAGGATTCGGCTGCGGTTAAAGACGCTTCCGTTCCCACTTACGACCTCGGTGCTGGAAGGTAAGAAACGCATATTCGCGTCCCATACCCGGTCGTCGGTCTCAAATCCTAGCGGCATAAATGACGAGACACCGAGACCTCGCAACTGCCTGATAGCAGATGAAATGTTATTAGAAGTATAGATCGGTGATGCTATCATGATCCCTCATGAGCTCTGTACTGGATGACGAAGTTGAAACGAACATCGTCTCCAGCCGTATCTCCTGGTGAAATCCTCAAATGAATCTCACCTGAATCGTCTTTGTCTTCGTAAGGGAATCTGCCAATCTCCTGCACAACAGCAACGTCATCGTCAACTACGAAAGCAGGACTCCCTGATTTCTTGATAGCATCCTCAAGATCAAGCTGATCCGTACTTGTTAAGCCCTTGATCCGCTGGAACTCCTCGACTGTGTCATCGAAGATCCGGACCAGGAGTCCTGCTGAATAAAGATCGTTGCTATCAATGGTGAAGCTCGTAGCCCCATTGTTGAAGTTCGCCTTCACATCTTGAACAACGTGCTGAAACTCAGGGAACTCTGCAACTAGACCATCTGTATCCGGATCAGCGTTCTGAACCGCATGTTCAAACGCGTCTGTAGCAAAGAACAAGAGTTTGAGAGCTTGCTCCGTGTTCGCTCCGAGAGTCTGACCATTCTGGGAAATCCAAGCCCACATCGCATCGATCTCACGGATCCCGGGAACGGCAAGGACATTAAGATCCTTGTCGCCAAGAGAAACGTCGATGTCCACGAACCCGGAGACAATCCTGATATCAGGCTGCGCTGCTCCGGCACCTGGAACTCGTGTCACTGCCATGCCTGTCTCCTAGCTAGTTTCGACGTCCCAAGCACTGACAACATCCTCAGCGATCCATTCAGTAGCGTTAATCGCCGTGAGTTTTACCAGCGCTCCAACATTAAGTGATTCAACAAATCCGGCTGTTTTCGATACCTGATTCGTCAGTCTGATCGTGTCACCAGTATTCGCTACAATCCGCATTCCGAAAGCGTCTTGAACGTAGAACGTATACGAAAGATCCTTAGCTGCAGAAGGTAGCGTATGGAAGTTCTTTGCTGCAACACCTTCGTTCGTGAACAGCCTTCCAGACTCAAGCGTTGTAATAATGTTCGGAGAAGCTGAGACAGCAGTGTTCGCCTCAACATCACGCTGACCGAGAATCGCGCCATTGACATGAAACTTCGCAAGCTGTGTATTAGGTGCCATACCGACACCGACACGGTCAAGTCCGCCATCTGTAGTAAGCAGATTTGCATCACCTGAACCTTCAAAACGGAAATCCCTATCATCCCCTTCTTCATTGAAGACAGACTCCGTATCCGTAAGTTTGAATATTAAATCACCGAAAGAATTAAAGAATTCTAGATCCGTTCCGACTGCTCTGATACTACGGACATATAGATTCAGCCATGCAAGAGTCCCCGATCCAAGAGATCGAGCCTGATCAGAATCCGGCAATGCATCCACGATCCCTGAAATATTATTTGAGCCCATAACCAGAGCGCCCTGCATCGACAGCGAACCATCTCGCAGGAAGTCACCGATCGTATAGTCTTTGTCAAGGACGGTTAGAACACGGACCGTCGCAGTAGTGAGACCATCGACCTCAAGTCTCACTTCCTTCGTTGCATCTGCCGAACCTTCAACGATAGATGTCGTATCAGGAACAGGAAGCATAGCCGAAGAAGCTGCACTGACGATCGCAGTACCACTTCGCTTCAGGAACTCGCCATCGGCAATCGCACCTACGAGCAGAACAGTCGGACCATCTGTTGTCTGGATACGCTTGATAATGGCTTCAAGGAGGTCGGTCGCTATGAAAGCGTCTGCTCCACCTGAGATATGTTCCGCCCTATGAGTCTTACTATGGTGGTCGTTCACTCCGACACCTGTTAGATCAGCGTGAGTGACATCACTAAAGGAAACTCCTCCGGCACCATCTGGACGAAGAGCTTGCGATATATCATTACCTGGAGCAGCGGCTTCAGCAAGTCCTGCGACTGGAACTTCATCAGCTCCACCATCCGCGTGAGAAGCCGCATGAGCATCCGGAGCCGGAGCGCCGAACAGAAGACCACCAGCACCATCAGACATCAGCGCTTTCGTAGTACTCGGCTCGGCAGTCCCAAGGTTCTCAACTGTAATCTCGTCAGCTCCAGTATCAGAGTGATCCGCCGCGTGAAGTTTGCTATGGTGATCGTCTGTACCGATTGAAATCAGATCAGCATGAGCAACGTCACTGAACGCGACTCCACCTGTACCGTCTGGACGGAGAGCTTGTGACACATCATTACCTGGAGCAGCAGCTTCCGCCAATCCATCGACGGGAACTTCATCAGCCGCGCCATCAGCATGACTTGCAGCGTGAACACCCGGAAGAGGAGCGCCGAACACAAGTCCGCCGGACCCGTCAGACATCAATGACTTCGTTGTACTAGGTTCTGCTGTCCCTAGATCCTCGACCAGAATCTCATCAACAGCATTCTCATCGTGATCTGCTGCATGAGGAAAGTCTGTAATGTCTGCTCTGACATGCGTATGAGAAGGAGGAGGATCCTGTTGAAAGACAAGTACAGTCGTTCCGACAACAATCGGATCATCTGTTATAAGGATCCAGTTCGTATCCGCATTGACAGTCCCTTCAGCAACACGAATCTCTACTCCTGCAACGACTTCAACGTCTTCGTCAAAATCAGCAGAGCGAACCGAAGGTCCACCAGCAGGACCGACATCATAGACGCCGTTCTCTTCTCCCAGCGTTTGACCTTGCAAGAAGATCCGATCATTCTGGTTAACTGTCACGCCGTCGTGTGTATCGCCGTCCCCAAGCGTAGCGATAGCAACGTTCGTCGTTGACACGACACGGACAGTCGCTTTCACCCGACGTTGACGGATGAGCTGAGTTCCGGTCTTTGATCCAGGGAATGTCAGTCCCTGTCCAACAACTTCTGGACGCGCCATTAGATGTCTCCTACGCTATGGTCGGAATCCACCAGAGTTTAGACGACTCTGCTGAGATGCATTGGTTTTCGACGAACGGAGTTCCGCCGGGAAGTGCGACAGAGTCTCCAGGAGCCAATTCGATTTCTCCGACACGTTGAGCGCCGTCTCGGAGCAGACTTGCTCCAGAGTGTTCCATCGAAAGGAAGACAGACTGATCACCAATGTTTATCAGTACTCCATTCGCATTGGTGATAGTGATCTCATGCTTCGTCGAGTCGGCCTCAATCGTAGCCCAGACTCCGCCGACTGTAATGTCATTAGCTGCCATTAGTCTGTCTCCGTTTTTCAGAAAAAGAAGTGCGGAGCTCCGGTGGTGTTCCGGAGCTCCTTGGCTTCGCCTTCTGGTAGAAGGTCTAGTTACTGATTCCGTTGACGCAAGCCATCGCCAACTCGCTGTGGAGAGCGAGCGCGACATACCACTTCACGCGCCAGCGACGCGCGTCCTTGTTCTGGACCGGACCGACGTCTTCGACTTCGATCCCCGACTGCGCCCGCGCGATCATGCCGGTCAGTCCTTCGACCTCGTCCAAGCCCAGGAGCGAGACGGTCGTTGCCGCTGTCTCGGATCCCTGGACCTCGTCGATCGGCTGATAGTCGTTCTTCAGGATCGGAATCCCGCGATAGCCGATCATCGGGCCGCTGATCCCCGGAAGGACGATGTTCTCGGGCTTCGTTCCGCCGAGGGCGCGAGTGAGGTTCAAGAACGAACGCCTCGTACGGCTGTTCATCACGAAGACCCGCTGTTCGCCGATCTTCACCAGATCGATGAGCTGATCCAGGAAGTCGAAGGTCAGAGGCGCTCCGTTCGCGCCGGCTGCGAACTTCTGCGCGGCGGGACAGAGCTTGAGGATCCCGTCGAACTCCTTCGGGTTTGCGGTCTCATCCCCGTTGATCAGCTTATCGGCGTACGTGCGGCCAACGACTTTGGCCTTCTTCGCGATCTGAACGGACGCCTGATCATTCTCGTCGCTGTGGGTCTCCTGAAGGAACTCGTCCACATCCGTGTCGCCGATGAGACGCTTCAGGTTCTGGGTGATCTCCGTGAAGGTCGCGGAGTCTTCCGTGATCGTGTCATTCGTGTCGGTGAACGTGGCAGTCCCCAGCGTCGCCTCCCGATTGTACCGATAGGTCCGGCCATTGATCGGGATGAAGGGGAGAATGCCGAACAGCTCATCCGACGTGATGATGTTCTCGATCACGCCTTGGCGAAGCATGTCATTGGACAGCTTCTGAGCTTCGACAGTCAAAAGAGGCATCGCATTTACTCCTGTCTACGTTTCCTGACCGCGAAGCCCAGACCTGCACAATGCTAGATCCTTCGAGCAAGCCCCGCAGATATTTTCTCCGTCGATGACATGTGCTCTCCAGGAGTACCGCCTCCCGACGGACTTCCTGGATGATACCCGGTTCCTCCGAGCTTCTGAGACACAAACAGATTGGCGAAGTCTTCGTTCGCCTTCATGATCTCGACGTACTTTTCGACCGAGACATCGGCCGTGACCTCCTTGCCATCTTTGTCTTTGTGCTTTACGTTCCTGACGACAACGTTCCAATCGATGACCTTGTCCTCGCTGTCCTTGATAGCGAGGAGTTCCGCCTTCGGAGCCACGATTGCAGAAAGCTGTTCCATACGATACGCTCCGTGCTTTGTTGCAGCAGCCGAGATCGCGACGTTCTTCTTCGTCTCCGTGTACATCCCCCAATTCACTTCAGCCTTCTGCTCCGCAGCAGTCAACTGATCTTTGTGCTCCTTGGAGAGACGCAACTTCTCAGCGTCAGACTTCTGCTCCGCAGTCATCAATGAATCCTGGAGATCGGAGATCTGTTTGCTCAGGGTCGTCCGATGTTCCTCTGTAAGACCCTTCTCCTTTTGAAGCTTTTCAAGGCTTTCAACATGCTTCTGCATCTCAGCCTTGTGCTTCCTCTTCTCATCGGCAAGCATCCCGTTGATTTGAACCTGCGAGAACTGAGGAACATTATTCGGATCCGCAGGATTCGGAGGATCTGCCGGAGGATCACCACCTCCACCACCACCTCCAGGATCTGGATCGAATCGGAACGACGAATGACCGCATCGATCCCAAGGCGCGAGCTTGAAAGGAACGTGTCCGCCATTCTGTGCCCACTTCAAAAAGTTCATCTTACTTTCTCCTCGCCTGTGGTAAGGCTCAACCCACGATCAACGCCTCGTGGTAGGCTAGATTCGCCGAATGAAGCCCGACGATGAGGCTTACCGATCAGATGTTGTGCTGACCGGGGTTCTTCGCCATCTCCTCGCCCGCGCGAGCCGCAGCCTGTGGACTGCTTGATACAGGACGTCCCGACTTCGGACGACCCTTCGGTCCGGCCTTCGGACGTGGACCGGATAGACGAGCATTTGAATTCTCGGTATCCAGCTTGTTCCCGAAGGACGTCACGCCACCACCATGATGTTTCGGCATGACTGATCTCCTTCTAGCCTACCCTCTCGAACTCGATTTCCCGTGGATCGATGATCCACTCCCTGAGAAGTCGAGCCGCTTCAGGACTTACTAATCCAAGGTTCGTTGCCAAGACGCGCTGACGGCCTCCTGAATCATAGGAGACCGAAGCATCGCCAATGCTTTCCGCTGTCTTGCCGACAGTGCTGTTGAGCGACGTCAGGGTTGTGCCTGCAAGAAGAGCGATCGCGACTTCCGCCGTCGCTCGTTGCACTTCTTCAGGGACTACCACGTCGTCGTTCCGTGGAAACTCACGCACCTGATTGATCGGGTCATTCTTTTCCCCGACGAAGTTAAGATCATCGATCAGGCGCGTCGCTTCTTTGAGCGCTTTGACTTTGTCTGGCGATGCAGTATTATCCCAGACAGATGTGTTCGTCTTCTCGCCGAAGTGGATATCAGCATCTGCCTCAGTAATGTATTCAACTGTTACAGTGAGAGCCATCAGCGCCTCGTCTTCACTTTCGGTTCACGAGTCTTCGGATTCAGTGCAGACTCGCGCTTTGTCTTCCTTGGAGGCGTGATACCAAAGAAGTCATCGAACTCCTTCGGTCCATCAGTGAACCGATCTCTGCGTTCTTTTGTCAACTTCCTTTTCTTTGCCATCAGCGTCTCCGGATCAACTGGTGGAGAACAACCTGAACGAAAGAATCTTCACCTGCCTCGGGGTCACCGAAGCGCTCTACACTTACTACGCGATAGCGAGACCCTTTCAGATGCAGAATCTCCTCTTCACTCTGTATGCCGCTGAGATCTTCAACGGAGACACCACGTCCGTAGACCTTAAACAGGACTGAACCTTCTGGCGCCTCTCCTTCGGATAATGAGAACTCGATTCCTACGTCTTCATCGAACGATGCACTTGTAAACGATTTGAAATCAACTGTTGCGCCTTTCTTAAACCGCTTCATCTGTGCAGGAGACAGATCATGGACGCCGCGGAAAGACCAGCCTTCATGCAGCGGAGCGCGATTCAATGCTCCTTCCATATCTCTTACTGACTTACGAAATCGTTCGTTAAGCTGTTGACGAACAGCAGCAGGAGTGCCTGAGATATCCACTTTTTCCAAAGCCTCAAGCATCGATTTCTCACTAACTTTTCCAAAGCGCTCCACCTCCCGCATCTGTTTTGAGAAAGGCCCTGTGTAGTCATCGAACGCCTGAAATTCTGCTTCAGTCAAGTTATCGATCCACTTCTTCTGTAGTGGATCGTTGACATCGGTGATCACGTTCGCAGGTCTCGGGTCTCCAGGCTTGAGCTCGAAGTCCTTCGGTGGACGCTTGACTTTCTTTGCAGTGACTGCCGCCTGACGCCTCCCGGCTGCACGGACAACGTCTTTCGTACGCGCTTTCTTGCGCTCATCCAGACGTTCGATTCGTTTGCGATCGGCCTTCGGCATTACGCGCCGCGTTCCGATGGTCTTCGCAGACTTCGCCTGAACCGCCATATCTCCCTTCGCAATCACGTCGGGGGGCGTAGGCTTTTTGATTCCGAGCTCCTTCGCCATCTTCTTCAACTGCGGATCATTCGGGCGTCGAGACAGAGCACGTTTCACGATGTCCTTTGGAGAACGAGGAACAAGGTCGTCTCCGACTATATCCTTCGTGGATACCTTTCCATTCCGGAACAGCTTATTGGCGACATCGTTGCCTGTGACCTTCCTAGTCACAGAATTGGGTTGTCGACGAAGCCACTTATCGAAGCTCTCGTCGGACTTGATGATTTCAGTGCCGATCTCGTTGCCATCCTTGTCAAACTTCCTCACTCGGCGACCGCCTTCATTCACGAATTCCTGGACCCGTGGATCGCGGAACTCCTGAACGAGCTGAGACCTGCAATTGGGATGAGCAGGTGGACCCGGAGGAATCGAACCGAGTGGATAGAAGCGTCCATGAAGACTAGCGCATATCGCAGAGGTTCGACTATCGAACGTCGAATCCCAGCGGTATCCGTTAAAAGTTTCCGGATCACTTTCAGCGATTATCCTGTTCGCCTCAGCCGCAGACGCAGTCAGATTAGTGCGTGCGATACGAGTAGCTGCCCTCTTCCCAATTGCATTCGCTTTCGAGAGTGCGTCAGCCGTCTTGGGAATACTCTCACCTTTGATAATGGCTTGTGAGAGAATATCCTGTGTCCGGCGTTGCTGATCAGCCAGGACTCCACGCATCGCATTCGTTGGTTTGATTCCCAGAACCGGAGCGTCTTGAGAAACTCGTGCAGCTTCCTCGAACATTTGGGAGAAAGAAGTCGTGACCCGAGCCTGATCAGCAGTTGCCTCCTCAATAGAGAACCGTGAGTCGAGGGAAGACTGGATAAACGCTCGTTCCCTCTGCTTGATAAGTTTTGAGGTAGCATCGTCCAACTCTCTTTCTAAGACACGATTGATATCGTTGATCTGCGCCTGAGCTGTTCGTCTCGCCAGTTCAGTATTGACAAAGCGACCAGTGCGAGGATCGCGGAAAGTCTCAAGTCGCCGAAGACGGCGTTGAGCCTCCCTACGAACCGTTTCAAGGTTACTCTGCAACGAACGGCTTGCTCTAGCCTGACGCTGTTCGAGCGAAGACCGCCGATCGAGCACTTCATCCACGAAGGATTTACGCTTCGCCACTTAGATCACCTTCAGGTTCTGGAGGAACTACGATTCCGCCGCTGATCATGTCGGCTTCCACCGCCATTTCGGCCATTGCTTCGTCGGCCTCGCCTTCGTCGTATCCACGCAGCAGAGACGCCTTCTTTCGACTGAGTAGCTTGATCTGAACATCTTCCATGATGGCCTTCTGCCGCTCAGGGTCACTATCGAAGTACTCTGCATCTCGCAGCTCTTTGAAAGCCGCTTGGATTTGTTCAGGCGTCGCAATCGGCTTCATCATAATCTCAGCGATCCGTTCATCGACGGCCTTTGTGTATGTCTCACTTGGAACTGCCGATCGAAGTTCCCTGAGCTTGCTGATCTCCTCGTGCCGCTCCTCTTCAGTCTTGATCGAGAAGCCTTCCGGGTACTTGACATCAAAGTCAGCGTTCGGCGAACCAAGGAACTCATGGAACAGTTGAGCAACGTCACGCTCTCCGGCCTCCAGCACCGAGCCGCCCGACACTGACAGGGCAAAGACCGCGCCAAGCGTCGGGCCGATGCACGGCGACCAGCCGGCTGAGAACGCCGA
>SDBS01000541.1_pt1 | contig 37026 bp, 47 predicted proteins | sample 2277091 | NCBI WGS metagenome assembly SDBS01 (sample SAMN10404972, study PRJNA504765) | marine sediment metagenome | isolation source: marine sediment core GS10_PC15, 163 cmbsf | place: Arctic Ocean: Southern Knipovich Ridge | collected 2010
CCTGAGTGGTTCGCCGCCAGGCTCGGCAAGGTGACGGCCAGCAATTTCGCTGATGCCATTGCGGGCGGGCAGGGAATTGTGCGCAAAAAGCTAATGATTAAGCTGATTGCCGAACGCATGACTGGCTTACCCGCAGAATCCTACTCAAATAAGGCTATGGAACACGGTACGGCGACCGAGCAGGAAGCCCGTGAGTACTATGAGGCCCTGAATGGTGTATCGGTCCGGCAGGTAGGCTTTATCGAACGAGACGAGGACACGGGGGCTTCACCTGACGGGCTTGTGGGCGATGATGGAACCCTGGAAATCAAGTGTCCGTTTCCGACTACGCATATCAAATATATTCTTGCCGACAAGATGCCTGCGGACCACGTGAAACAGGTACAGGGAGGGCTCTGGGTTGCCGAACGCAAGTGGTGTGATTTTATGAGCTATGACCCGCGAGTGCGCCAACGGCCCTCCTTTATCGCGAGGGTTTACCGGGACGAAGATGACATCAAAGAACTACACATCAAGATCACTATGTTTATCACAGATATGCAAAAACTTATGGAACGATTAACAGCATCACCTTTTTAGGGAGCGGACAATGGCAAAGAATGAAATACAAAAAACCGAACCGCCCCAATCGCCCCAATCGCCTATCGAGAGAATGGCGGCTTTAGTGGCGCACCCTGACAGCAAGATAGATGCGGCTGGAATGGCTACGTTGCTGGATGCACAATTAAAGTACGAGGCAAACGAGGCCCGGAAGGCATACGCCGAGGCAATGGCAGCGTTCAAACAGAATCCGCCCCAGATAGTCAAAGACCGGTCTGTCGAGTACCTGAAAGTAAAATATAACCACGCAACCCTTGCCAACGTAACAACTTGCATCAACAAGGCTCTCAGTGCCCACGGATTGACGGCCTCATGGGAGACCGGCCAGATCGATGGAAAGGTCAGGGTTACTTGTCACATAACACACGTTCTCGGACATCGAGAGTCTACGTTTCTCGATGCCGCGCCCGACACGTCCGGCAGTAAGAATGCCATACAGGCCATCGGCAGCACCGTAACGTACCTGCAACGGTACACTCTTCTGGCATTGACCGGGCTTGCGACGTGTGAGCAGGATGACGACGGTGTGGGCAGTGGCAAAAAGCCAATAGGAGTTAAGCCGCCAACAGACGAGGAGCAGGAAGCCATTGACGCTATCTGTGCAAAAATCCCCGCCCCGGAAGGCAAGCGGGTTGATGCTAAAAAGGTGGCTGCTATTGGTTTCGAGTTGATGCAAAGATACCCAGATAGTTCGGACAGTGTTAGTCGTGCGGCCAAATGGTTTTCGGATATGAACCGCCCCGAAATGTTCATTCCCCTCCCTAAAGACGAGTTCGATGAGCATGTCGATAACTTCAATAGCGAATACGGCGACGAGGCAGCTAAAGAAGCCGAGGAGACCGCGGCGGCTAAGTTCGGGAAAGAAAACGATCAAGTCCCGTGCAGGTTCTATTGCAACGGCTGTAGCCATGAATATGACGAGTTCATTAAAATTGACCAATGCCCGAAGTGTTTATGTAAAGACGTGATTGATCGGGAGCAAAATGGCTAAAAGCACCATAACTCTATTCGCACAGAAACATGAAGGTAGGCGGTTTCAGTTTGAGATGTCCGATGACTTCATTAACTTTGAGGCGAAGGCCCCGCCCGGACGCTATGTTTTCCAGATCAAACGCAATCGCCCGCCGAAGACTCAAAAACAGTTGGGCGTAATTTTCGGGCTGATGATAGGGCAGGCGGTACAGCAGGCACAGGATAAGTGTATCGGTGTGGAAGACTTGATGCGATATCTGCTGACTCAGGATTTACCGAAGGGCGTAGCAATCACAAAAGATTATCTGCACGCTCTGATATACATAATATGCCCGACATTCAACGACAAGGGCGAACAGATAACCTTGAGGGACATGGATACTTTGCAGGCGGCGGACGTGTTCGAGCGATTCCGAAACATCCTTGCGCCGTTAGGCATTGTTATCGATGACCCTGACCCGAACTGGAAAAAGAACACACACACGTAATTCAAGGTGGGCCGGGCGGCCTGAGTATCATTGACCGGACTTGGGCTATCCCGGCTATTATTGAAACATTAACAGGAGATGAACATGGACACGGAACAGTTGAAAAAGCATATAGAGATGCAGAAGCAGCATCTTAGCGATTACAAAAGGATTGTTGTTGCTGTCGAGATGGAATTGGTAGCTTTTGAAGCCCAGATTGCCGCCGCCGAGAAGCCGGAATTGCGGCATGGGGCTTACGGGATAAGCGCGGATGGCAAAGGGTTCATCATCATCGAACAATCAACCTTGATAGGCTCGCCGAAGGCATTTTTTGAAGACATGGGAGGCCAGATCGAAGCCGATCAGCGTATGTCGGATTATCTGCGATTGGGCGATTTCTTCAAAGAACTCGAGGCCCTGACGGAGCCGCTGAAAGAATTACATTATGGCCATATTGCTTGTGAAATACGACAGCATGAGCTTGTGCTTAAAATTGGTGAGACCACGCATTATGTAAAAGCACAGGATGTTTCTCAATTCATCCTCGATCTTCGCCGCTTACTCTACACACAGGAGCAGAATGACACTGACAATTGATTATCACAATACGCCTACCGAGGAAATGATCGGTGGTAAATCCTATAAGTTCCGATCGAAGCTGGAGCGCAACTGGGCTGCGTACCTGCAATTCCTGAAAGAATCAGGCGAGATATGCGATTGGCGATTCGAGCAAACGAAATTTACATTCCCGGACGAAACACGTGCTTTCCACGCCCATTACAAAATTAACCGGCGGGCGGGGCTGCGATTGACTGAATCGTTTGTCAAAGCAATAGCGGCGACAAGTAACGATGCAACGAATCGGGCATTGGAAAAGAATCCAGAGGCGATTAGGCAGTGGGAAGAGACGGTAGACCTCCAAGAAGCGTACAATAAAATGATTGGCGGACATGGATAATGAATATCAAAGAGCAATTCGATGAAGCTCGAAAAGCATGGCCGGGAGATAAAAACGGCATTGACCCGGAATGGGACACGCTTATAAAAGTGTGCAAACAATATAAATATAAAGTATCTACCATAGTACCTCTGTTGTTACCTGCCATTGAACGATACAAAGTTTATTGTTCGACAAGACGAAATCGCAGTGAATGGGTAGAAGCCCCTGCTCATTTCCAGACATGGCTCAATCAGCGACGGTGGTTGAGGGAACATCCTGCTCCGAGACAAGTTGTGGACATAGAGGCACAAAGAGCAGCATCTAAAGAAAAACAACGAGAGAGTACACAGTGGATCAAAGAGCAATCTTGTGAATTGCTGAAAACATTTCTTGAAACATGTCCTAATTACGAATGGCTTGTACGAGAACTAAGGCCGGAGGCATTCAATGCTTAACACAGCGAAAGGCGGCGACTGATGGGGTCATTGGTGTAATAATTGTGCGCCCGATGTGGAATTTGAATTGAAATGAGAGGTATGAGTACATGACTTTGTATTTGCCACTGAAACGAGAATATTTTGACGCAATCAAGGCGGGAACGAAACTGTTTGAGTATCGGCTTTTTAACACCTACTGGAAGAAGCGCCTGTTCAAAATGGAATATTTCCCTGTTGATAAAATAGTTCTTATGTTGGGCTATCCGAAGCGGGGTGATACGAGTCGTAGGATTGAGCGCCCGTGGAGAGGATATGAAGTCAAGACGATAACATACCCTGAGTTTGGTGACAAACCAGTGAAGGTATTTGCGATAAGAGTAAATACAAAGAAATACTGGCTCACAAGAAGCCTTGCTGGTTATGAATTGTATCTATCCGTGAAGCCACCAAAAGGAAGGCGTGGTATTTTTGTTGGGGCAGGTCGCATTTTCTTTGCCTTCCCGTATCGGTTCCACGCGCTATCGAAGATAAGACTTAGGAAGATGCAGTGCGTCCAGTTGACAGGTGAATTTGGATTTCGGAGGTACAACAAATGAGCGAAACCGTACAACAATGGCTGGGCTATGATGACTTGCCCCTTGAGCTTGCTAAAGTGTTTACGCCGAGACCGTGGAAGCATGATATCCGACCTATCCTTGACCCTGACTACCGTTACGGATGCAAAAAATGTGATGCGAGAGAACAATCTTATTCCAGACTTGCTTTTACGGCGGATTGCTCCGTCCCCGGCCGCATCAAGATCGACTGGAACACGGCGATACCCATGCTGCGAAAAGTATGGAATGAAGCAAAAGATACAATGCTTGTTCGTGATACATATACGATTGCAGCCGACGTATGGCGCATGCAGTATCCGGACAAAGAATGCTATTCTCCACAAGAGATCGACCAATGGTTATGGCGGCAAGCCTCTCCTGAACAACAACTTATTATTGCAGCGTTAATCGTCGCCGCGATGGCGGTGGGAAGGAATAAACAATGACTGCTTATTTAGAAATGTGGCTCCGCTATTGCAAGCAAAACCGCATCTGGTTTGCAGTCTGTGCCGACGGATCAATCGAGCAAGTAACTGCGTGTAATGAGTGCGATACAGTTGAACCAGATATGAAATATGAGTTTGGTTCTAGGGCTGCGTATGAATGGCTGGTGCGGTGGCATACTACGGTAAAAACAGCAGGTAAAGGAGAACCCAAATGAAACTTACTTGTAGCAATGGGCATGAGTTCAATGTTCGAGGTGGTTATTACTGGGGACGGATTACTCACCGAAGGGCGAGAAAGTGTCCTGTGTGTGGCAAGCCAGGCTATCCTGACGAAAGCGGCAAAAGAGAAATGCAATCAAGAAATCAGGCACGGAACCGGCCGGCGTTTACGATCCTCCTCACCCTTGCCCTGCTCCTCGGCGGCTGCATGACAAGGATACAATACAATCCTGTTACGCATGACATACTATATGAAAGTCCGGCGTGGGGCAAAGAATTCGACTCCTTGAGTATCAAGATGCTTGAGGACGGTTCGGTTGAAGTTACAGTCAATAAATATAAACACGAAGGGATAGGCCCTATCGTCGAAGGTGCGGTCCGCGGTGCGATTCAGGGGGTGAAGCCATGAGTGTGAAAGAAGTACAAACAGACACAGCGATGAGCCGGCGTGTAACAGGAGGCATGAGTGATTCTGAAATGGGCAAAGGGGGTGAATCCATGAGCAAGCAAATGAAGCCGGATTCTGAGGGAGCTTGGATTTGCAAAAAGCATGAACTCGAACGTGGACATGACAACTATGGCTCACATTGTTTTCGGTGTCTGAAAGAGATACATGCGCAACTCCAAGCCGAACTCGACAAGGTCAAAGGTGAGAACGAACATCTTTGCAACACCATCGAAGCCACACGTCAAGAGTTAGCCGATATGCTTGCGGGTACACTCGAATGCAAACTCAAAGCCGGACTCGAGACGGTCAGGGAACAAGTCGAAGACCTTAAGAGGGCAGAGCTTGGAAAAAACAACTGTATTCATATGCTTGCGCACGGCGTTGCAGACTTATGGCACGCCGTTGCCGATGGAAAATATGATGCGAGAAGTTTTGTCGGGGACACTATCTTGCCAATGCAGGAGGTGTTATTGGAAATTGGCATAGACGTAAGAGAGAAGCCATTGAATAGTGAAGCGCTGAAAGGAAAATAAGACATGACAAACAAGCAAGCCAGCGCGTTTATGTGGGTAGTCGGTCTTACAGTCTGGGCTTTGGCTTGTGTTGGAATGTATCATTTTACGGTGTGTAATTGAAAGGGAATTGATATGGGACAGTACAGGGGCAAAGTAAAAAGCGATGACCCCGTAATTAGCAAGCGGTGGGCCTATGGCGACAAAGTAACGATAGGTAAAAGAGTTTTCATTGTGCCGGATGATGCTGAGATAGTATGGCATTGGGGCGAGGGCGGGATATTTGGTTTCGTCGAAGTCATCCCCGAATCTGTCGGGCAGAGTACGGGAGAAAAGGATTGCAATAAACAGGAAGTCTACGACAGAGATTGGGTGAAGGCTTCGATATACGGCGATGAAGAACCGCAGATATTGCAAGTGTGTTGGCGAAAAGGCGGGTACGTTATCGACTATGAGGATTCCGAAAGCGACTGTGTTTTGCTTGGTGAATTTGTAGGGTCGCTTGAATTAACAGACAACCCGAAACTACTGGAGAGCGACTAATGGAATGGGTTTGTGAATGGCATTCCGATGAGGCAGCAAGAATAGTTGGAAAGGACCCCTCTGGAGATAAGGTGTCTGTTAAGTACTGTCCGAAATGTAAGTGTGTAACATTTCACGCGCGAATCGAAGTAAAGGAGAGCGACCATGAAGTATAGAAAATTACACAAGTGGAAATACGAACTGTTGGAGTCGACGAGTTGCGAGTTGAAAGGATTGGGGTTTGAGATTGAAACTGAGTATATCAAAATCAGCGGCGGTTGGTTGACGGTTAAGGCCCGTTATGCATGGGATGGGGCGTCATTTATTGCAAGAGATACCCGTGATTTCATGCGAGGTTCACTATTCCATGACGCTCTCTGTGAGTTAGTGAGGAAAGGCACGATTCACAAGATATATCGTAAATACGCTGACAAATTGCTCAGGCAGCACTGCCTTGAGGATGGCATGAGCAAGTTTCGGGCCAATTATGTATATTTCGCCGTCCGAATCTATAGTCGATTCCGGGGAATGTGACGGTCCGGGATAGCAAAGGAAAGCGACCAACTACTAAATCTGCACATATTAGTAGTAAATTAGTAGTTGCGGCAAGGGAAAGAAGGTGAAGTGAGAGATAAGCCGAGAGAAAACCAGTTACGCAGAGAGGGGCGCCGAGGCGAAAACGGCGTTGCGCAAACTCTTGGCAGACCGCGATCTGGTGGGATGATAGATAGGTACACTGGGTTATTGACAGACGAGGAGTGGGTGTTTGCGCAACGAGTAGAAAAGTATAAGGCAGAAAACAACATACGTTTTTTGCGAAAAAGCGACATATTGAAAATGATTACAGCATTTGGTTACAGAAAGGAATTAACATGAAAGCATTATGGATGTTCTTGGCAATGTGTGGGGCGGTTTTAGCTGGCTCATTAGAAAGTAATCGGTACTATACGTGGCAGATACCCGAACCGAATGTTCCCGCAGGTTCGATTATTACCCGTGTCCAGATTACGCTACACAACCTCACGACAGCCAACAGTAATGAGGGCTTGGGCATTGTGAAAGTATGGCTGGTTGACGACTGTCCGCCGGGCTGGATTGGCAATAGTGGCTCTGTTGATGTTGGGTCATTATTAGCAACGCCGACGGCAAACGACGCCAACAGCGTGATCGATCTCGCAGACGTTATCCTGGCCGACTCATGGACGCATAGTATTTTCAAACAGCCGTTCCAGATATCGTGCCCGCTGGAAGATGGGTTTCAGCTTATCACCATGAACGCTGCTATTCTTGAATTCAACGATTATATGGGTAACGGCACACCCGCAGGGCTGCTCTTGCAGACCGTAGGCGGACGATCGACTCTTTCCTGGATAACTATACAGATGACGATTCGTGCATACACCGGCGACTACAGCGAGTCTGTGGCGACCGTAGAAATTGACGTGCCGAGGGACACGGTTTACCTGGATGCGTGGGCTGATGAGGAACGGTTGAAACTCATGTCTGAATTCATGGAGCGGTTAGCAGAGTTGGAATCGCGTATAGCACAGGAATTGAGGTGAAGGTATGAAAGCGTTTGAATTGTATACGAAACAGGGAAAAGACACGGGGATATGGGCATGTGGAAAATGCCGAATTGTGTGGCTCAAAAAAGATCTGGCGGAGGGATGTTGCCAGTGTATCGACTGTAAGACGGAGCAGCGAAGCCCACACAGGGTGCGGTGCGAAGCGTGCAGTAAGGTGTTTATTGAAAAACAGAACGCCGAGCAGAAAGAAAAAGAGCGTGTGGCGATGGAAAAGGCGGAGATCGTCGATGGTGAGTTCGGGTTGTTCTATGGCGATACATATCTGAAAGATCCCGACGATATTGGTGGCGAGCTATACCCCGACGACGTTGTACCGGAGTTCTGTTTTGCTGCGAAACCGATTCGTTTCCGGAATTGGCATCTCGATAACACCCTTGAAACCGAGGACGAAAGTTATGGCATGGATGATTATGGTGAGGTTCAGTTTGAGGGATTGGGAAACTTACGGGAAGCGTTTACGGCCTTCAACATGGACAACAAAGATAGGATTATATGTTACACGGTCGATTACTCAAAAAAGGTGAAGGTATGAGCCCAAAGATATTCCCCTGCATCTTGATAATCCTGGCCATAGCCGCAGCGATTGTTTACGCCCGGCACAGGGATTGGTGGATGGTGGGCTATTGGGTATCGGCAGCAGTATTAACTATTTGCGTAACATTTAAGCCATGACATTTTGAAAGGTAGCATGAATAAATGGCATTCTTGAAAGAAAAGGAGATGTTGCCGATTGTAATGGATTGGCTGCGGCCTCAAGTTACTGCTATGGAAACCGAATTATGGTGCGGATACGCTGGCGAGTACGTCCCGGATATTGTTGGGATTACGTTTGATAAAGGGAAAATAGCTGATTACAAAAGGCGAACGCCCCGGTCAAGAGGAGAAATCAGGAAGATTATTGAAAGAGGCGACGTACCGCAAGTATGCCACACAGATATGATAGCAATAGAACTCAAACTGACTAATTTCATAGAGGCATATTTCCAAGCGAAAACGTATCAGTCATTTGGTTTTCGTAGTTATATCGCAATGCCAAAAGGGGCGTTCGTGGGGTTGAAGCCGATACGATACCACGTAGTAAGGAATGACGGCATAGGGCTTATTGAGGTGTCCGACAAATGCACAGTATTGCTTGCCGCCAATCCTGCCCTGGTTTTCAATATAGAAGAAGAAGCCCAAATATCAGAGCGACTAATTGCTCGTTTCAGAATTAACAGTATATGTAACATTTAAGCCATGACAACACAGATTGACAACTTGCTCGACACCGTGATTTGCGGCGACGTATTCGACAAAATGCCGGAAATACCCACCGGCACGGTGCACTGCGTTATTACTTCCCCGCCTTACTGGGGCTTGAGGGATTACGGTGTCGAGGGTCAGATTGGCCTTGAGAAAACCCCGGAAGAATATATCGCCAAGATGGTCGCGGTCTTCCGTGAGGTCTGGCGGGTGCTTCGGGACGATGGTACGCTGTGGTTGAATTTGGGCGATACGTACTATATGACTTCTGTGCGGGGTGGAAATAAACCCGGTAAAGACAATTTTTCGCATTATACAACAGCAAATAAAGGGGCATATCAAAGACCGAAGGTTGACAACCTCAAGCCCAAAGACCTCTGCGGGATCCCCTGGCGCGTAGCCCTTGCCCTGCAAGCGGACGGCTGGTATCTCCGGCAGGATATCATCTGGGCAAAGCCGAATCCCATGCCCGAATCAGTAACCGACCGATGCACAAAGGCGCATGAGTATATCTTTTTGCTGACGAAATCTGGAACGCCTCAAACATGGACTAATAACAAACTGGCCATATCAACAGTTATACAACCAAAAGGAACGCAGGGGGTTGAAAACGAGGATTGGGAATGGGTCGAACATGCGGGATGCAAAGGTGCCGGGTGCGACAATAAGCGGTGCATAAATGGCAAGGTGAAAACATCACTATGGGCCGGACACGATTATTATTACGATGCCGAGGCGATAAAAGAAAAGTCAAGTACGCCGTGGCACGGTGTTGGTGGATATAGATGTGGCAATATCGACAACAGCCACAGGCCGGAAGAATATCGCGACGATGAAAGGGAGACAACGACCCGCAACAAGCGCTCAGTCTGGACAGTGCCCACCGCCCCGTACAAAGAGGCTCACTTTGCAACATTCCCGCCGAAACTGATAGAGCCTTGTATCCTTGCCGGCTGTCCTGAGTGGGTGTGTAAAAAGTGTGGGGAACCGAGACGGCGGATAACCGAAACGACACAGATTAAGCGTAGACGAAAAACCTCCACTACAAGGCCATGCGACGATAGAAGTCCGTCAGCAAACGATGTGGCAGGCACTGAGAGCAAAACTGTGGGCTGGACCGATTGCGGCTGCAACGCCGGATTCGACGGGGGTATTGTCCTGGATCCGTTCATGGGTTCGGGAACGGTAGCGGCTATGGCTTACGAGAACAATCGGCATTACGTAGGAATCGACCTGAACCCGGACCGCAAGATACAGAAGCGAATAACTGACGTACACGACAAATACGCACTATTCGAGCCTGAGATTGCACGGGCAAGGATACAGCACGAAAAAGATTGATGGGATTATTCCCGGAGTAAGTGATGAGATTCCAAGCTACAGCACTAATGACAGCCGAGCGTAAGCAGTTACTGGAGGTGCTTGCGGCGGAGCATGACGAATCACAGTCTCGGATACTGATTGCTGGGTTGCTTGCATTCTCCGGTTATCCCCATGACGAGCAGAAGCTGTGGCTGAAGATGGTGGACGAAGAGGACGATTAGCTCTTGTCTGCTTCTTTCAGTCTTTGTCTGTTCAATGCTAATAGCTTGGCGTAGAAGGCTTTGGGATAGAATCGCCAGTCGGTTTTAGTATGTTCGCACCACGTGTGAGCCATTCTGGGCCGTACAAGCTTGCCGGGACACGACCTACAACTGACGTCTTCGAGAGTTGTTTGGCTGCGATCAGTATTAAATTGGCAAAAGAAACAGTTACATACAATAGCTTCAGTGTTAAAGCGGTGGCTTTTTAGCCAGTCCTCTTTGAGGTTCCTTGTTGCCCGGATGTCGTTGGATTCCCAATTCTCACTTATCCACTTCCACATCCGTAAACAATTTTTCCAGCATCGGTCAAGTTTGGTCATTTCATTTCTCCTTAATATGTAAGCCTCTTGTAAGTTGTAGGCTGTTTTAGATTCGGTATGCGATTCTTGCACCAGCTCTCAAAATGCTTGCGGCATACACGGCGGCCCAGATATGTCAAGTCCCACGTGCGGCGACAGCGCTTCAGCTCGCATTTGTCCATTACATTCGCTTCTCTTTCTGTTCTTGCAGCCGCTTGATATATGCTGCGGCTAATCTGTATTCAGTTGCCACGTCAGGCCGTGCCTCATGGCTCTCAATCTTCTTGCAGGCGTCGATGGCTGCCTGGTAGTCATTATTCCAGTACCGCAGGAGGATACGAACTAGGTCGTGTGTGCTTGTCATATTAGCTCCTGCCTTTGCGGGCAATTTCAAACCGTGACAAAATGTCACGCATTAAGGCTTTAACGCTTTTCGTACAGTTACACGGGCGCGGGTGAAACGAGCACGTTGGCGAATATACTGTTTTCGATTGCATCAGGCGTTCTGGCCAACAAGGCGCTAATATCATTTGCAGCATCGGGCCAATCGACACCATACTGGGTGCTATTAAAATATCGGCGGACGTGTCGAAGGTGCTGTTTGTATTTTCGGATCCGCCATTTATCATATTCTGTCTGAGTCATTGTTTTTTCCATCCCTTCAATTAAAGTAGAGGCCTGCCCGGACATTCGCTGCGACACGAACTGGAGGGGTGACCGGGCAGGCCAAAGATTGTTAATTTGACTTGAATTTGCCCTACCGTGATTGTTCGTTCGTATCGCATAATTACAACTTACCACAATTCGAAACAGAGTCAAATGGAAAATAAATATCAGCCAGATAATGATATTCTAATCCGCGTAGGTGTAGGCCAGAACAGGACTTATGTATACGGGGTAAATAAATCTTGTTGTGTAGGTGGAAATAAGGCTTGACGCAGAGCGGTTCGGTTCGTAGAGTATAGATAGCAAGGATGGTAGATGTACAAACAGAATAACAACAGCCTGGAACAGGGAATTGCCCCAAAGGGTTTTCGGACCCCGCGGGGGAGTTCCCTTTTTATAATTGATTCAGAGTCTAACCCCGGATGATGGCGGTGACGCAGGGGAAAAGGTGGATTAGTATGATGACAGGTTTGACTGCGATTCCCGGCCTGTCCCAGTCTCAGGACTGCGGGTGTATTTGGTATGTTCCAACCCGGCTGCCGAAAAAAGGTGTAAGAACAGACTGAAGTGTAAACCGCTCTCAGCTTTATGCCGGAAGGTTTTACATTTTCCCCTTTTTGTGGGGGGAAATATACCCACAACTCGCATTGTCCGGAAGAATGGTATGAGTAGAAGACATTTCAAGAATCACGGAAAGCCACAGCGTGAGCCGTATAAATACTATAAAGACAAAGGAAACAAGCAGCAAGAACTTGCTCGTTTAATCAAAATACAGGCTTCTGAGATGAAAAACCAGAACTTATGCAGAATGTGCGGTGATTGAATGAAACCTTACAGCAAAGGCAAGGCAGATTTTGATTTACACAGACAGAGATTTAACAACCTGAATTTGTCAGGTAAGCGAAGATACGAGAAAAACAGGCTAATAAGGCGTTCGCGTCGTATTATGAGGCTTGATAGCGGTGATTGAATGAATATTGACGACAGAGCCGAAGGTATAAACTTAGGGAGTAATGGTATTGCTCTATCAAGAAAGGGGCCTTGCCGGGATGCTGCAACTGTCGTCTTCACACCGGAGCAAATCAACGATTACTGTAAAAAGGTGCTGAATCTACACTTGAGCAGCAGGAACGAAGGCAAATTACTATTCGACGGCGTCCAGATAATCAAACAGTTACAGTCCCGAACCGATCTAAACCATATTTTAGGCTGTGATTGCATGAGTATGTCAGGATGTTGTGGGGTATTGCAGCATATCGGTATGGACGTGATTTGTAATGAATGTGGTCAAAAATTCGACGTAGAGCCTGTCAAGCAGCTACAAGAGGCAAGTAATGGGTAAAGAACAATCAGAGATAGACTATTCCAAGCCGCTGAGTAATGATAAGTACGAGGCGTTCTGTCAACAATACATAATAGACAACAATGCGACCCAAGCCGCAATAAGGGCAGGATATAGTGAAAGGACGGCAGGGTCAAAGGGGACACAGTTGTTGCAAATAGTAAATATTAAGGGCCGAATCGCTTACTTGCAAGGGCAGTTGGCCGAAGAGTGTGGTGTTACTGCGAAGAAGGTGATCACTGAACTCACAAAGATAGGCTTTGCCAACATAAAATCGGTCCTGAGTAAGGGTAACGAGATAGTGGACATTTCGCAGTTGCCCGACGAGATTGCAGCAGCGGTAGAGTCTATCCAGTCAGACATACGGCATGACAGCGGGGACAGTAAGGGTTACACAGAGAAGGTCAAGGTTAAGTTTCACAGTAAACTGGGAGCATTGAACGATCTGGGCAAGCATTTAGGCATATTCGGCAAGGACAATGAGCAGCGTCAGGGTCTCACGCTGGCCGATATAGCTGCCATGGCGGGGGTGATACGTGCTGACAGTTGAAGAAGATCGGGCAATCGTTGATATCGATGATAAGATGATCGGCTACCGGGCTGATCCGGTGGGCTTCTTAATCAATGTCCTGGGCCTGCCTGATGAGTGGGTGTGGTCGAAGATGCGGGAAGTATGCAATTCTGTTCGGGACCATCAGTTCACGTTAGTACGAGCCTGCCACAGCGTCAGCAAGACGTTCACAAGCGGGCGGATAGTCCCATGGTTCAAGATGTGCTTTCAGCCCTCTACGGTCATCACAACGGCGCCCAGTGATAACCAGGTACGCAACCAGCTCTGGCGTGAGATACACGCTGCTTACGCTGGCTCAAGAATACCTTTGGGCGGGAAGATGACAACCCTGATGTGGGATGTCAAGCCACACAAGGACACACTTGAACTGTTACCACCGATTGAGCGTGAGAAGTGGGAAAAGAACTTCGCTATTGGGTTTTCCACCAGCCCCGACACCGCTACAGAGCACGCGACAAAGATGCAGGGCTGGCATAATGAGTGGGTATTATTCCTTTTTGACGAGGTATGTGCCATTATCCCCCAGATATGGCGGACAGTTCTCGATGGTCTGATGATAGACGACCACTGTAAACTGCTGGCTATTGGCAATCCAACCGACCCGGAGTGTGAGTTTGCAAAGGCATGTTACAGCAGCGACCCCATGAAACAGGAGGGTTCGCAGACGTATACGAGCGATATGGGCCACAATGTTATTACGATCAGCGTATACGACACACCGAATTACAAGCAGAATAAGCGTGTTATCCCCGGTCTGGCTGGCAGGGAATACGTCGAGCGGATAGTTAGGAAGTATGGGCCGGACGGTGATGGTACGAGAATCCGGGTCAAAGGCTTGTTCCCGACACACAAAGAGGGTACATACTACGGCTTTCAAGTTGCTGCTGCTGCTCGTGAAGAGCGTATTGGCGAATATCCCTGGGACAACTCCGCTCCAGTCTACACCTTCAACGACTTCGGAGATATGAACACGGCGACGTTGTTCGTCCAGTTTATCAGGGACAGGATACGGATTATCGATGACTTCTGGGACAACGAAGGTACGGGCATCCCGGCTTGGTGCAAGATGTGCCAATCGAAGCCATACACTTACGGCGGGCACTTCGCTGGTCCGGAGATGGCTTATGGTACTGCGGGGAGGAACCAGACTGGTAGGGCGACACGGGACATAGCGGCGGCGTTGGGGTTTGATCTGACGGCGGTTATTGAGCATAGCTTTGATGACGGTATCGAATGCGGGCGGTCGGTGTGGAATCTTATCACGATCAATAAGTCAACTTGCCTGACTTGCGTTAAGGCGCTCAAGGGTTATGGTAAGAAGAAGAATATGTCTTTGTCTACGGACGAAATCACGGTATATCACGACCAGCCGGCAAAGACCTGGCACAGGCACATGGCGGATGCGTGGCGTCATCTTGCGGTCCATTATAAATACTCGGATATCAAAGGCGAGTTCATCGGTGAGTCAGCGCAGCGGATACCGTACAACATAAATCGGGACAATCCCTACGATAACAACATATTGACCCGTGGCATGGGTAAGCGGAGGACAGGATGAATCTTAACAAAGGCTTAACATAAGGGAGGCCATAATGAATAGACGAGAATTCTTACAGAAGACGATGGGCGTATTGGTTGTAACTGGCCTTCCGTTCAAGCTGGCACTGTCCACGGAGGTTCAATCAGAAGTTCGATGGCAAGGGTGTAATGACCCCGCGTTCTCCAACCCGGACTCAATAGCAGTAGAAGAGACGGATGGCATTGTCGTCATTGTGCCCCCACTAAGACACAGGTATGTCCGGTTTGTCTGTGACATGCCTGACGCTGACCCACAATACAGCGTATATTGTACTCCGGTCCGGCAGGGGAGGATATGGGATGGTGGATATCGTATGACTAAACGCGATCTTTTGCATATAGACGACAGGTTATTGGTTACATAAGGGAGGCCAAATGGACACGAGCGATGATCCTGTAACATTACTGCTTATTGGTGGAGCGGTTGCCGGCGGTGCGGCGCTGGGCGGTGCTTTCGGCGGGGGCGGCGATATACCATCTGTAGAGGCCCGGAACGAGACGAGAACCGCAGAACCGGCTGATAGGGGCAGTGAGCAGGCACGGCGTAACCGGAACCGCCGACGTGCTGCTGCCGGCGGGAACAGATTAGAGCCTCCGAGACTGGGCACGCCCGGACTATTCGGCACAGGGCAGGGTATATGAACAAAGCTTTACTGAGTCGTGATTTCAAATGGAAGTGTGTGCGGGCCTGTAAGGACCAATTGTTTACTAAGAGAGATTACATAGAGGCTATTGATCTGGCGATGAAGTGGTTGCCGGACGATGAGGTTTTGGCTGAGGTAGTGATTGAAATAGACCAGTTCCGGAAGGACAACGAGCAGCACTTGCAAGTGTTTATTTACTGGAATCAAATTGAAAATACTGGCGGTGGGTAGACAGCATGACAACATCGATTGAAAAAACCTTATACGAGCGGATAGACGACAAGTGGCATGAAGTCGATAATGATTATGCCCGGATGAACCGCAACCGCGAGATCATTACGCGGTACTTCCGTTCGGATGAGCTTATCAGCACGGATGATAAGGGTGAACTTTTAGGGGAGTCGATTTACAACGGCGCCGGGCCGTGGTATAGCCGCAAGCTGGCTATTGGCCTGCAGGGCAATCTCGTATCCAAATGGATCGACTGGCTCCGTTATATGTTCGAGAATCTGAAGGTTAAGGGGATCGACGAGCTCGATGCGTTCCTGCAGGCCGTCAAGGAGCACATGAGCCTTGCTTACAAGAAGGGCAATTTCTATGATGTGCAACCGCAGTTCACGCATGACGGGGTGACAACCGGCAGCCCTGTAATGTTCGGTGAGGAGGATTTCGAGAACCAGCAGACAATGTGGGTCCCTCAGCACTATTCAACGGTCCGACTGTTCCGCAATAGGTGGAATCAGGACGAGGGATGTATAACGGTTGACGATACTTGGACGGTCAAGAAGATATTCGATACATTCATAGGTCAGGATGACGTTGAGTTCACGAAAAGCCAAAAGATACTCAGTACGTCCGTTTTAGTCGCGTTAAGAGCTGGCGAGTGGGCTCGGACATTCAAGGTCTATCGGGCTACCTTTAAGACGACTGATCCGATCTGGACTGGTACAGGGGAGGATGCTTTTGTCAAGCCTCGCGGTACGTGGACATGGCTGTCCGCTTATTTCCTGGAGCTTACATCGGCGGAGAAAGACAAGCAGAACAGGCCGCTTAACAAGAATATGGGCGACTTCGAGAAACCTTTTGCTTCATGGCATTTCGACCGCAAGCCTTGGGAGATATCGAGCAGAACCCCAGCCTTTTATGCTTTGTGGGACAATCTCAGTTTGCAGCAGCTTGATAAGAACCTGGGTGAGAACATCCAATATCTCAACAGGCCGACGATGATATCTCTAAACAGCATGGCTAATCGGCTGAAATTCAGTCCTGAAGGTAATATACTGGTAAACGAGAAGGAATACGACAGGCCGCCGAAGCCGGTACGCGACAAGGTGGCGAGCATTGACCTTAATATGGCATATCTTGACATGAAGGATGAGAATCTTGGTCGATGGTTTATGAAGGACGTGCTTACTGTATTTTCCGACCTTGCGTTCGAGAAGAACCAACCGATTACAGCCTATCAGAGTTCGCTGATTAACGGCGAAAAGACTATGCTGCTCAGTCCTGCAATTGAGACCCATAGTGTATATCTGGAAGATATCGACAGGCGAATGATCGGTCAGGAAATACGGGCAGGCCGTGGGCCTTTTGCGCCGGATGAGTTGGACAATATCAGGGATATCATCCAAAGTGTGACAGATGATGTTAGTGCTGTGCATATCCGTCCGGTATTCGTGGGCAAGCTGGCAAGAGCGCAAAAGATTGCCCAGGCGATAGAGCCGGTGGTCGCAACAATGGACCTTATGTCGCCGTTAATGGACCGGAACCCCCAGCTTGTGTTTGCATATAACTGGTGGGAAACAGCGAATCATATTAACGAGGCGATGGACTTTCCGCAGATTGGTATGGCGTCGAAAGAGGAGTACAACGAACGGGTCGCTGCCGATAACGAGGCAAAAGCGAAAGAACAGTCTATGCTCATGGCTATTGAAATGGCTAAGGCTATTCCCGCCGTTTCGGGCGAGGTAAGCCCGGACAGCGTTCTGGCGGGGGCGACGGGATGAGCCAGAACCTTGACGATGCTCTCCGGCTCTTGCAGGATGCTGGTAAGAAAATCTTTTTGGAGATGAGCGCTGCCGGGACGGATGACCAGCAAGAGGCGATTGCTCTGATGCAAAAAGGGATAAGCGAAGTAAAGGCATTGATTGGCGAGTACGAATATGGTAAAACAGAACATACAAGTAGTTAAGGCCGACCAGAAACGCAGGGCACGCAACCAGCAACAGCAGTTCGCTGCAGTCGCCCAGAACACGCTCAATGCGTTGATCTGGCACATAATCATGGAGAACGCCGCGGCATCGGCTGACCCTGATATTGACACTGAGGGCAAGGTCGTAAGCGGGGTACTGACCGTCCCGACTGAGGAGCTCGACACGGTTCCCAAAGGGTTCACCTTGAACGTCAAACTGGACCCCGAAAACAAAGTGATAAAGATACACGCGACGGTCGAGAAAGAAAAGAGTAATATCGTATTACCGGACGGGAGAGGATTGAATGACTGACGTTCGCGGCAAAGGGTTAGCAAGGCTCTACCACACCGGCGGTACTACTTTTTTGGCGGCCCGGTTGACCAGGCTGTTTGTGCGGATCGAAAAAGACGACGATGAGGCCAGGGTATTGCACAATGATGTATTTGATGATGTAATGGAGCTAATCAATACTCAGCCGCAAGGTGAATTGTTGACAGAAGCGGAAAGCGGGTTTTTGGAAAGTATTGCAAACTACCTGCTCTACAGGCAGAACAACGAAAGAGACTTCGAGGAAGTATTCGTCGAGAGAAAAAAGAGATTTTTGTTCCGAATGGCGGAGCATATAATGCACTTAGCGAGTATGAAAGGACAATGAGCATGAACAAAGAAACATGGAACATTTTGGCAGCGGTAGTACTTATTGCAATACTGGGGTTGCTGATTACCATGACGGGTTGCGACAAAGTTCCGTTGGAAGTAGGGCAGGTGTGGGAAGATGAACCTTATAGCGATCCATTCAAAGCAGGTGCCCCGGCTCAGTATAAAGTACTCGCACTAAAAGATGGGTATGTTCAGTACGAACGACTGGATGAGCGAGGAAAAGGCGCCAAAGGTAGTATGAAGGAAAATGTATTCAGGGCTTGCGGAGCCAAACCTATCGAAATGCCCAGCGAAGAAAACGGACCGGCATGTGTACCGTATCTCGTACCAGTGCCGGATGTGGAAGAGGAAGACGAGACCGAAATTGTCTGGCTATCCGTCGTTGACAACGAACCAACAGATATATCCTTTTGCCTGAATAATGTAGAACTTCTATTTACGTGGAATGACGGAACGTTCGACGTGATATATGACGCTAATAACTTAACCGGAGCGGCGGAGGCATTTTGTATCGCCATAGAACCGTATCTTAATGCTCATATTAGAGAGGTTGCGGAAAAACTGAACAAAGGGACAGATTCTGTCGAGGAAACTGCGAGAGCGGTCTTGTTTAAGGACATAACTGCTATTACAACCGCGGAAGCACAACCCCAACCCCAAGCAGGCCATCTCCGTTGGGTGTGGGATAAGGAAAAAGAGGACGAAGGCCATTTGGAACTTGTCCTTGATAACAGTTGGATATCTTTAGATGATTTGCGTTCTGAACCAAACGAACCTCCTCAGTGGGGCAACGGCGACCCGCCTGCTGAGTATCAGGAGTTCTTCGGTAACAGCAACGGTGCCCGGCTGGACTTCGTACAGAATCAGGCTATTGATAAGCATGGTTTGATAATAGTGGAGATTGCAAAGCGGCTCCTGATGCTGGAAGGTGCGGACCCGAACAGTTTTTGATTGATAGGAAAAAGTAATGGCAAAGACGACTGAGAAACCAAAGAAAACAGAAGAACCGAATTGTTGTGGAAATTGTGGTTTCGGGCAGGACGCGAACTTTACCAAGCACGACGTAAAGGTTTTCGCCTGCCGGAGATTCCCGCCCCACCAGACGGGCTCACAGCAAAGACCAGAGCGGTATCCGTTCCCGATGGTAGCTGCAACCGAGTGGTGCGGGGAACATCAGCGAAAGGAGGCCGACAGTGGCGAAGAAAAGAACTAAGAAGAAAAAAGCAAAGATACCGGCGATAGGCAAAATACCGGATACCGGTCCGGTTACTGAAATTCGAGAAGCAACTACGGCAGAGGCTCGTATTCAGAAGCTAAAGGTAAACGACCCCGATCTCTACAACCGTTGCCGCAAAGAGATCGGTATGTCCGATGCGATGGTCGCGAGTTATTCCAGTGCAGAGGCGTTACTACAGGCAGCTAACGGTATGCACCCGAAGAGCAACGTCGATGCAAGGATAAGTGAAGGCAAACCCCCTGAACCTGCGAAGTTCGAAGAGAACATGCCGGACAGTTTCATGCTTGAGTCTGTACTGGAAGCGAAGTTCATCAAGACCAACCGCGACCATTACGACCGGGGCAATTTGCAGGCGTTCTTGCGCAGAATAAACCGCAGGTACGGACCGCAGGAGCCCGTGCGAATAATAGAAGACAAAAGTTTCAAGGTTGTGCAACGTGAATTAGTGACGAAGTATACGATGTATTTCAAGGAATAGCATTTTAAGAAAGGACAACTGATTATGGATATAACAACTATCGAGCACCCGTCGATCACGACGGAAAACAGAGTGGCGTTGCAAACGCACATGGAAAAGTTTGATTCGTTTGAAGCCGCTGCGGTGGACGGCATGGCCCTTAAAGCGATGACCGGCAAGCCGTTCAAGCTGCCTGAGTCGATTGACAAGCTGCCTGACGACGCTTCACGGGCGACATTGCTGTCGCAGATCAATAAGTTGTACGGCAGGGAATACGCCGCCGACCTGGACGGACTGGCTGATTTGGATATGAAGATGGGGTCAACGGCAGAAGATGGAATGTTCGACGAGGAACTTGAAAAAGCGTTCAAACAGCACGCGGTCGATACGAAGATGGACAAGAAAGCGGCCCAAAGGAATATCGAGTTTTACAACAAGGCAATGGGCAGAGCCCGTGCTGCTTTCACTGCGAAAACCGAGGAATCCGCCAGAACGGCTGCTACCGAACGGATTGCGGCTGTAGCGGCCTGCAACGAAGCCTTGATACCTAAGTTCGGGACCAAAGAAAAGCTCGATGAACAGACGGTTTTATTACACCGGGCATTAAACAACAACACCGGATGCACTGTGGACGAAGCTGCCGACGTTGCCGATTTCCTAGAGGACAGGGAGGGTGCGACGAACGCGACTATCCGGCGACTGCTGATAAGTAATCTTGCCCCACTAGCGACTGAAAGTACCATTCACGGTCCTGGTGGGCCCGGCCCCGAACCGACAATACCGGTAAAGTCCGAACAAGACAAACAGGTAGCTAAAGATTTAGGCTGGACTTAATAAAGCACCCCGAAAGGATGTAATGAGATCAATAGAATTAACGCAAGGCCAAACAACTTTGGTTGACGATGCTGATTTTGAACAGTTAAGCCAATATAAATGGCGACTGTCAAGGGGTGGAAATGTCGGATATTCTTATTATGCTGTAACTACAGTTAAAAATAATAACAAAGAGATAACTGTACGGATGCACAGACTTATTATGAACTCGAATAAAGATGAATCCGTTGACCACTGTAACGGTAATGGGTTAGATAATAGACGGAAAAATTTACGCTTATGCACTTGCTCTCAAAATCAAGCTAATCGCACAAAACAAATAAATAACAAAAGCGGCTTTAAGGGTGTTAGTTGGAGAGCATCGAGAAAGAAATGGCAAGTTCGAGTAATGCAAAATAGAAAATCATATTTTCTCGGTTATTTTACAGACAAGATCGAAGCCGCTAAAGAATACGACAGAAAAGCAGTTGAATTATTTGGCAAATTTGCAAGAACAAATTTTAATGGTGCCCTTAATTAGGATGACACTATAGCAGTATAAAAAACTAATTGAGATGACGTAGTCATTGACTATGCCTCGCGACAGTCGGAAAGACGACAGCCCCACATGCAGGGGTAATTGCAAGGCGAAGCCTCGAAAGAGACGACTTCTCCGAAAATAATTGTACTAACTGAAATTATTTTTAGGAGATTCAACAATGGCTACATTAAACAGCGTAACCACAGGCAACATCTTCGATGTATTGAAGATGAAACTGCCGAACGGGTCTGCCGTAGACTCGGTAGTGAACGCACTTGCCGAACGGGATGATTTTTCTCGTTTCGTCCCCGCATTTCCCGCAAACAACGGACTCACGCACCACGGGGTCAGGACCATAACACTGCCTACCGGCTACATAGTAAATGTCGGTGGAAGCTGGAAACCCTCGAAGTCTATCCATGAGCCGTTTGTAGAAGGCTTAATGACTGTTCGTTCCTCATACGAGGCCCCGCGCGATACATTCACACAGGAGAAAAAAGAGGTAGGCCAGAAACTTCTCCAAGCCAACAGGACCGCTCACGTCATGGGTCTTAACCAGGCAGTCAGTAAAGCGATGCTTGGCGGCGGCGATGACAACACCGGCACTACGCCAAACGTAAAGCAGGACGGTATAATCGGTTTGATGGACCGCGATCCTTACAAAACCTACGACAGCAAGTTTACATTCAACGTCGGCGGGTCCGGCAGCGACCTGAGAAGCTGCTGGCTGATCAAGCCGGGTGTTGACACCGCCCACACTCTGTATAACCCGAACCACCCCACCCTCGGCATTGAGGAGGAGTACATGGGCATACAGAGAGAAGATGGTTTAGGCACGGACGACGACGAGCACAGGTACAACATTGTGTACGAGTATCTCATCACAAAGGGCCTTGCTGTCCGCGACCAGCGGGCAGTGAAGAGGGTTTGTAATGTGGACTGCGGAGTCACCGCCCTTCCCGGTAACGACCTTATCGAACAGATACTTTATGCGAGTATCATCAACGCTCCTACCGGCGGGTCAATGACACAGAACGCCAACGGAGTCGTTACAGAACTTCCGTCGAACTGGATTTGCCTGTGCGACGAATGGTTATATGCGAAACTGGTCGTTGAGGCCAACAACAAGTTGATGGTGCACATGTCGAATAAGAACATCTATAAGACGGACCTGCCCATGATCGGCACTAACATCGTCATCGCCCGTTGGGATGCTCTTAACAAGGTCCTCGGATCCGGCGAGTTTGTTGTTTCGGCCGCAAGTTAATTGAAACTTAATTAGGAGATTTACTATGATACTTGCAAGTTTAGGAAAATTGGGTATCGCTCAGGACATTACCGGTTCTGACGAGGACTCTACAAATGTGATCAAGATAGCGGCTGTAGACTGGGGCGCTATGACTGATCTGTGGTGGGTTGTCCAGACCACTACTGTCGCCGCTGTGGCAGGGACGTTGAAGTTTGAACTCGTTTTGTCTAAAGAAACCACGCTTGATACGAACGTCCAGGTTTGCTGTGTGGATATTGCTGCAATAACCGACCTTCGGGTAGCGACTGTCGGCAGGTTTATTGCGATGCTGAATGTCGGCAAGACGATGGCAATGATGCTTGAGACGGACCTTTCGGATTATCAGTATATCGGCCAGCTTAACACACTTGCCGGGTCTACGACAATCTCGATCAACTCGAACTTGTCGTTCACCGAGCCGGATACGTTGCAGCACAGACAGATAGTGGACTCGAATATCGACAACTCGATTGACGTTGCTTCGATAAAGTCGGGTGCGTAATGGTTTTTTGGGGGTGGTCGGTATCCTGTCCTTGTACCGGCCCCCTCGTTAATATTGTTTTTAGGAGATTAACTAATGAAAAAGATTCTAATAATCTTAATGGTGCTTGCCTGCTTTGCGGGCACGGCATACGCAGCTTTGACGTATGATCGGGACAACTACGATAATAACATATCGGTTGCACTGACCAGGGGGCGTAATGACCCGCTCCGAAACTTCATTTATGAAGTTGAAAATGTACTCGATGGCACGAGTTCGACGACGATAACAAGTCTGTTGTTCTCGCAGGAAACTTCCGCTCCAGCGGCTACAGAGGGCATGTTTTACTACAATGCAACCTCGGAAGGGGTTTACATTCGCGATTCTGATTCGTGGAACCTTCTTGCCGCTGAAAGCGGTACAGTCAGCCTTGACGTTGCATACAACAACGGCAATGCGATTGATGTCGATGGTACGGCGGTAACACTTGACAACGATACCACTGACGAAAATGTCCTGTTAGTGCTTACGCAAGACGATACGACCAGTAACAATGACGCGATGACTATTGTTGTTACCGGTACTGGCGATGCTCTCCAAGTTACAGGCGGAGCGACGACCGGCGGCGGTATCAACATGGTCGCCTACGCAAGTGGGCTTGCACCTCTTATTACTCTTGACGGGTCTACAAACAACTGGGATGGGGCCGACAATAAGGGTCAACTCCTTATCCAAGCGGACGACCCTTACATCCATGCAGGGGCAACTGCCTTGATGGTGCTTGATAGTTCCACCCCAATCGTTGCCGCCGAGGGTTTCCTGGCTCGTTTCGTTCATTCAGGGTCGCCAAGGGCAAGCACTTCAGCAGTTCAGATTTCAGTAGATAAAGCTCAAACTGCTCTTACATCTAATGGCCAGGTAATCTTTACCGGGGCAGGCAATTCAGCCAAAACAACCTTGAATGTTGTCGGTAACGATGGCACTAACAACACGCACGCTCTTGATGTTCACAATGAGGGTACTGCGGCGGCTGTGTTAATTACACCTGACGATACCGATACGCCGGCTTTGCTCGTTACGGGCAAGGCAAGTTCTTCGGTTACTGTTGTAACTATCGATGGCGCGACCGCTGACTGGATTGGCGGTGCCGACGACGTTGCTATGGTAGAGATCACTGGTGGATCAACGGCAAACGCTGATGCTGGCGGTGGACTACTTGCTGTCATAAGTGCAACTACGCCCGCTGCAAGTTCAGAAGGTTTCCTGGCACGGTTCATACATACGGGCACGGCTACCACCACTGCTCACGCTGTCGAGATCGAGTGCACCAATACCCAACCTGCCCTGATGCTAAACAACAAGCTGACTATTACTGGGGTTGATTCGACTGGCGTTTTGGTTGCAATTACCGGCAATGACGACACCGGCGATACCGATGTTATGACGATTGCCAATGGTGCCGCTTCCGATGGTATTCAGATCACTAACTCTGATGTTCTCGGTACGGCTATAAATTGCATTGCAACCGCTAACCAGACGACTTCTACTATTATTATCGACGGTGCGACTGGCAACTGGATTGGTGCGAATGATATTGGTATGCTTCACTTAACCGCTGATACTCAAAACGCTCATGCCGGTGCAACTAACCTGTTTGTTCAGGCTACTTATTCGCCGATAGCGGCATCAGAAGGTTTCCTGGCTCGTTTTGAGCAGAAAACCGGAGCGGCTGTCACCGACGCCTATGCGGTAGAGATTGAGACTACGGCGACTACGCCATGCCTGAAACTTAATGGGCAAATGACTATTGCCGGGCAAGGTGCTACCGATGGAGTTCTGCTGGATATTACGAGTGCCGATACTAACGACGATACAGTTCAGCTTACAGGCGTTGGTTCTGCGGATGTTTTGCAGATCACATCTAACGCTACGGCTTCTGTTGGTCTTAATATCGTGGCGAAAGCAAGTGGAACTACGGCAGATCTTTATGTTGATGCAACTGCCGGCTGGATAGGTGCCGACGATGTTGGGTTGGTGCATATTGAAAGCGACTCCGCCTTAACTGATAATGGTGCAACATTGCTGATGGTCTTGAACACTACAGGCCAAATCAAGGCTGGTGCGGAAGGCCATCTTGCCCGATTCGTTGATACGGCAGCCGCACAGACGGGTTCTCACGCTGTTGAAATAGAGACTGCCAATACCACGCCGTGCTTGAAGTTGAACAATAGATTGACGATTACCGGTGCGGATTCGGCGACTACACTTGTGGCAATTACCGGCAATGATACTTCTGGAAACAGCGACACCATGACCATCAATCACGATGGTACGGGTTCGGGGCTGAAAATAACTGCTGATGGAACGACGAGCGTTGCTCTCGAATTAGTTGCCGCGACTTCTCAGACGACTTCCGTTGCTCAAATCGACGGAACGACCGGAAGTTGGCTCGGAGCAAGCGACGTAGGTATGTTGAATTTGACCAATGACGGTGCTTTGGCGAGCGTAAATGCAAGCCTGCTCTATATCGCTAATACGGGTATTCCAACCAACGATTCAAGAGGTTCTTCTTTGAGGATCGTCGATACTGGAAATGCCGGTGGCGGTACTGCTGGTTATGCCGTTTACATTAAGGCTACCGATGCTACCGTCGAGGCTTTGTATGTTGATGAAGGCAAAGTTCAGATCGACGAGATCCTTACCACAGGAATTGGTTATCAGTCTACGGTTGTTACTAAAGTAGCGAATACCGATGGTCAGACAGGTTCTACTATCGCACCAGGGACAAGAGTTGTTCATGTAACTGGATTCACTGCAAACGCTAATGACTGGATTCTTCTGCCTGCCGGTGTTATCGGGCAGAGGCTCACTATCATAAGTGATGTTGCGCATGAGATAAGGACACCGGCTGCTTCCGACGATACCATTAACGACGTTGACGCTGATGGTGGCGCTAATGAATATGCAGTAGTCCTTGACGACATCAATGATTTTGTTTGTACTGGAACAGGTGCAAGTTGGATTGCCGTGGCGCACGATAAACTCGGTGCTGCCAAGACGATTGCACCCGATGGAGTTTAATGGGGCGGGGCTTCGGCCCCTGCCCTCTTTTTAAGGAGCACGAACATGAGAAAACTAATAGTGATGATATTCCTGGTGTTGGCAGGGCTTGTGTATGGAGTCCGTGATCTAACGACCAACGAGGACACAATTATTGCCGTAGGGCCATTAGTGGACCTTACTGACGGTTCGACGCCGGAAGGTGCGATGACTGTCACTAACATAAGCGTTGAACTTACTACAGAAAACGACGCGGGAACGGTTCCGACACGGCAGGCATTTACTCCGACAGCTTCTGGCGGGGTCAACGACATGGTACTCGTCGCGTCCTCAACTACAGGTATATACTCGTTGGAATTGACGGCAGCACAACTCAATTTCACGGGGTATCTCGTAGTCTCGATAATTGATGTTGATGTGATGAGGACGTGGAGCCGTTCGTTCCGGGTCACTGCTGCTAATGTGGTTGACAGTGGATATGGTACTGCTTTCCTGAATATACTTCTTGCTGACGGCGTAACCCATACGATTGATAAGCTGGTTATCGATGCCGGCACAGGCAATGCACTTACGGTTTTGAGTCAAGGCGGAAATGGTCATGCTGCTGTGTTTACGGGCAATGGGTCAGGAGAGGGCCTATCTGTCCAGGGTGGTGCTACGGGGCATGGTTTTGAAGTTACGGGCGGTGGAGGTGCAACTGGTCCGTTTCACGGCATGAAAATAACAGGTGGCACCGCGGGTGATGGATTGAGAGCGACGGGCGCAGGAGTCGGTAGTGGTATGTTTTCTACAAGTACCTCTTCGGGAGCCGGGGCTAAGTTTGCAGGTGGTGATGCAGAGGGTGATGGTATTACAATAACTGGAGGAGGAGACAATGGGGTGGGTATGTCTGTAACTGCGGGCAATGATGCTCATGGTATCACTGTAGCTGGCGGAGGCGGTCCTACTGGACCGTTCAATGCGATAAATTTAACAGCGGGCACCGCGGGTTACGGGCTTAGCGGCACATTCGACATTACATTGTTAGCGGCTATTGCGAGTGATGTTTGGAGTGCAGCCGACACGGGCGCAAACATTGCAACTGGTACGATGGGCAAATATGCCGGGCGCAGAGGCAGGCGTTAAGAAAAATTCTTTTAGAAGGAGCTCAAAATGAAAAAGTTCATTGTTTTAATTTTGTTCACACTGGCGGCACCGTGCTTTGCAAAGACGATCCCCGCTGTCGGCACGATAGATGGCAGTATCTTGCACACGATACAGACGAAGTGGGCAATAGCCGACACGACTACCGCTGCGGGTACTGAACCATCAGCGCTTGACAAGGATGGCGAAAGGACATACAAGCAGGTTGTAGCATTGATTGCCGCCAATTCAAGTGGGGACGGCGAAATCTCTTTGGTCAAACTTCATGCAGAGTGGAACCGTATAAGGCTCAGGGATATTAACGTCACCAAAGATACCGGTTCTGTTGTAAATCACATATATTTCGGTACTTTGGGCGGCGTCGATGACTGCGACCTTACTTATGCCGGGCAGTTGACATGGACAACGGGTGATCAGGACTCGATGTACCACCAAATCGCCTTTACTTCAGGTGGAACCTATGTGCCTAAATTCGGCGACGTTGTGACTGGTAATTCAAGCGGTAAGACTGCCGTTGTGGTCTCTGTTTTATTGTCAAGCGGGGCGTGGGCTGATGGGGATGCTGCCGGTACGATTACATACAGGTCGGAAACCGGCACGTTTACGGGGTTTGAGACGGTCAAGATTACCGATTATCTCGGTGTAACACAGGCCGACGTACTCAAACATGCCAACTCTGATTTAGTCCAGTTCGAATACGCCGACACGCTTGTCGTAGTTGCAAAAGCATGGGGGTCGGACTGGTCAACGGTTTCTCCGGCGGATGACACAATCGCAGAGGTACAGATCGACAAGGAAGGTGCCGACATTATGATTGTCGTAACATCTACTTGTACGGCAGATTCAAAGTTATTGATTACAGGTTATTGAGGTGAATCATGCCGACACCAACTGAAATCTCCAATTTAGCTCTTACCAAACTCGGCGGGGCAGGCGACGCTCCGTCCGGTAATGCTCTTATTTCGAGTATCAACGGTGATGACATAGTTTCTGCAGCGTGCAAGTTGAATTTCCCACGGGCACGTCGCCGAACTATTGTAGATTTGGCGACTTTAGAATGTCCGTTTCGGTCAACAGTACGATTCCTTGATTTAGGTGCGGAGTTGTCCTCTGACAGTGTACCGGAAATCGGAGAATATCAACATGCTTTCAACCTTCCAGGTACTTGTTTGGAGGTAGTGAGGCAGTTCGATCCAGTAGCTATGCTTGAGAGGCGGCGGCCAAATCAGGCGAGATCGCCAGTTGTTTTTCAAGGGGAAATAGTAGCAAGCAAGAGTGGTAACGGTAAAATCCTCCTGACAAATACGCTGTCGAATCTCGCCAGAACCAGCGCATTCATAGAGTACGTGGTTGATACTCCGCAAACAGGTTCGTTTACAGAGCCAATGATCGAGTGCATAGCGACTTTACTGGCTCATCTTATCGCTCCGGTTGCCGGCAGGGGCATGGAGGCCGGTGCTTTTATGTTACAGCAGTATTTAGACATTGCGGTCCCGAACGCACAAGCGGCGAATCAAAGAGGATTCAACGATACAGCGCGGACTATCCCTGACTATTCGGGAGGCAGGTCAACGGGAGGGTTTGGAATAGGTTCCAATACAGGACTCGGTACATACGTGGATGCCGCTGGAAACAGACAAAGCATTTTCTGAGAGGATAAATTATGAAACAACTGGTTATTTTAACGATGTTGTTTGCAACCCCCGTGTTCGCTACTGTTGGCGATGGCGAAACAATCAGGCAGTCGTTTACCACTAACGGCTCGACTACAACATTCACGTTTACTTTTAAATGCAATTCCAGCGATGATGTTCTTGTGTATTCGCCGGTGATTGCGACAGGACTTCCAATTGCGCCTTTAGTAGAGGATACGGACTACACCATAGCCCCTACGGGCGGAAGCTATCTCAATGGCGGGGTTGTAACGATCAGCCCCGCACTTGAGGATACTGTTGCTCTTAGAATCGTGAGGAGAATCAAACAGAGCCAAGAAACGGCACAGGGTGCTATTGATCCCACTTCTCTTGTTGCGGCTTTAGATAAGTCGACGCGAGCAATTCAGGATGCAGAAGATCGTAAAGACAGGTCTTTGCATATCCCGGAGAGCGATTCAGTTGATTTTGATATGACTCTGCCGAACGCTGTTGATAGGGCTGGCAAAGTTCCGGTTTTTGACGAAAGCGGTAATATAGGGGTCACGACCGGAACAAATACATTTACGGTAGTGAACGGGGCCTATGAAAGCATCTCTGTCAGTGGTACTATTACTACGGTAGACTTTATTACTAAAGGTCCGTGGACCGATGTTCGGGCATTCGACGCAGTAGGTGATGGCTCAACGGATGATGTGGAAGAGATACAAGCGGCTGCGGATTCGCTTACTGCCGGAGGGGTATTGTTTTTTCCCAAGACTTCATCGTTTTACAGTATATCCGATACTATCGACATAGATACATCGGATAATACATATCTCGTATTCGAGAGAGGTGCGGAGATACGAATTTCCGCGACTAGTGCTGATATTATAAGTATCACGAAAGACTTCTGCGGAGTCATAGACGGGACATTTCGAGGGCAGGGGACTTATGTTACTACCGGCGAAGCAGGGGGCGCCGTAATACGTTCTACAGGTGAGCATACTTTTATATATAACTGCTACATTAAAGAACCGGAGCAGTTTGGCATATATCTTATTTCGGCTCACTCGTCTGTGATTGAAAATAATGTTATCGAGGGCGGTAAATACTTTGCTAATGAAGCTGGGATTTCTACAGACCGCCAGCATTACGGGATCAGGGTCAAGACAACAGATTACGTATTGATCTCAGGTAACAAGATACAACCTAACACGTTAGCCAGTGCAGGCAGAGTTATTCAAGGCATTCAATTAAGTACAACAACCACACCATGCAACTTTGCAAAGATAACAAATAACACGGTTGATTCAGCTTATGATCATGGAATATATGCAAAGATTCATGGCAGTATTGTATCAGACAATACTTTCGATAACTGTGGCATGAAAATAGAAATGGATAACACTACAAGTATTGCACGGGCAGGCAATACTATTACGGGAAACACAGTAACCGGTGCTACGGATTCTGTATTAAGTGGCGATACAGGCCTGTCTCTTGCGAATGCAAGGCATACGGTTGTTTCGGGCAATATGTTTCGAGACGTAAGCGATGCCGGTATTTTTATGAGTGTCGATGTTGCCACAACGCCCGTGTCGTTTAATACTATCACAGACAATGTAATAACGAAAGTCCGTGAAGGTAATGGTGATAATGCTTATGGAATAACGGCACGTCTTGCCAGTACTGTTGAAATAAATGTATTTTCTAACAATGATATTAAGTCCAATATAATAACTAATTTGGCGGATGCAACCGGCAATAATTTCGCTATATATGTAGTGCCGTTAGACAGCGCCAATAGTGTGTATAACGACATTTCAGGTAACACAATAAACAATATCGATGACGAAGGAATACGTGTCCAATATTTGACGAAATCAAAACTCAATAATAATATAATCAGCGATGTAGGTGGTGGTACGCAGAATCCCGGAATCGAAGCAGTTGACCTTAACGATTGTGAGATAAAGCTGAATTTCATCAGCGAAGATGCTGGAAACATGGTTTACGGTTATCGGGAAGATGGTAATAGTGGTACGAATATCATACAGGATAATCATATCATGGACGCCGTAACCGGAATGATAAGTATCCAGTCAACCAGTAGAGCGGAAGGTAACTGGGCCGGAGTCAATACGTTTCAGGGTACAGCCACTTGGAATCCTGCGGCTATTGCTAACGGGGCAGAAGAGGCACAGGAAATTACTGTTACAGGTGCTGTATTGGGTGATTTTGTGTTAGTAAGTTTCAGTCTGGATGTACAAGATTTGGTTTTAGATGCACAGGTTACTACAACAAATACCGTTACTGCTGTTCTTGCGAATAACACAGGAGGATCGATAAATCTCAACAGCGGTACTGTTACAGCAAAAGTAATCCCGAAACAATAAGGTCTAAAAACGATTAAGATGAAGCGACTTCTGATATTATTTTTGTTGGTCCCTGTAGCGTGTGGGTACCTGGGACCTATCACATCGTTCAATGCCGGGCAGGTCTCCCCGCTCATGGAGGCGAGGGCGGATTTCCAGAAGTACAATTCATCCAGTCGGCTGATTGAGAATATGCTGGTTACGGTGCAAGGTCCGGTTCTAAAGCGGCCGGGCACGAAGTATATTGCAACTGTCAAAACCGGGACTGTTCGGGTACTACCTTTTGAGTTTTCTACCGATGACGCTTATGTGATCGAGTCAGGCAACTTGTATATGCGATTTTATCGCAACAGTGGGCAAATACTCGATACGAGTGATGATCCCGTCGAGATAGTAACTGTGTATGCGACAAGTGAACTTTTTGATATTCAGTTCGATCAGACTGATAATGATATGTACTTCGCCAACGGCTCCGACCCGCCACAGATTCTTACACGGGCAGACCATGACGATTGGACTATTGCCGATGTAGAGTTTACGAAAGGTCCGTTCTTACCGGAAAACGAGACAACGACTACGATTACTCCGACGAGTTATGGGTTTACGGATGATACAGGCGATGACACCTTCACTATTAGTAGCACTACCGATTTGAGTTCGATTTTTACGGACGAGAAACAATTCATAGTTGAAGGGTCTACTGCAAACGATGCTACGTGGACGGTAAGCAGTACAAGTTTTAGTACTCCGAATTTTGTTATCACAGTAACAGGAGATATTACGGGCGATGAAGATGACGGCACAATTCTTATCGTGGGTGGAACGGTCACCCTTACGGCGAGTGCCGCTATTTTTGAGACGACATCAGGCGCAACTCATATAGGCTCGATTTGGGCGATAGATCAGGTGCGGGGCAATTCTGTACTGACTGGCAGTTTGACAGCGAACGGCACGTCCTTGAGTACTCCTTTTTTTAGTGGAAGTTATAGCTTTACAACAAGCGGCACATTTGTAGGCACTGTTACTCTCCAAAGGAGTACGAACAATGGTATATCGTGGCGGGCAGCACTGGTTGCCCTGACAGATACCAATTTTGATAACGCTGCCGAAAATGAGGATGATGGGGCTATTTACCGGGTCGTAATGAGTAAGTTTACCAGCGGAACCCTTAACTTCACCTTTACTATTACCGACGATACCAATAAAGGTGTTGTTGAAATTACGGCACTTACGAGTACAACCGTTGCGACAGGAACGATTCGCTCAAATCTGGTCACTACTGATTCAACAACTACATGGCGCGAACCTTACTGGTCTGATTTCAGAGGTTGGCCCCAAACTATAGCGTTTCATCAACAGAGGCTTGTTTTCGGGGGATCGGCTTCTTACCCGCAAACGATTTGGTTCGGCAAGCAGGACCCGGACGATTACCCTAATTTCCTTGAGGGCACACTGGACACGTCGGCCTTCACGGTTGCCCTGGAGGGCCAAAACCCTATCAGGTGGCTACTTAGTCAGGATTACCTGCTAATAGGTACAAGCGGCTCCTGTGGTAAGTGGGGCGAACAAGGGAAGTCCGCTGCCCCGACGTCCCCAAGTTACCAGGAACAGACGAGGTATGGTTCAGCGCTCTTGCAGGCAGTTCTGGGCGGCGATTCTGTACTCTATATCGAACGTGGTGCCCGAAAGGTCCGGGAGTTCGGATTCGACTTTCAAGTGGATAAATACCTGTCGCCTGAACTGACAATTCTTTCGCCTGAGATTACCGGCGATGGTATCAAGGACCTCACGTTTCAGTTGAGACCGAACCCTATTCTATGGTGCGTACTCAATAATGGCGATATGGCAACTCTGTCTTATCAAAAGGATCAATCTGTAGTAGCCTGGACCAATCAGGTTACGGATGGTGATTTTGAGAGTGTAACGGTTATTTCCAGTGGCGCTGCAGAAGATGAGGTATGGGTATCGGTAAACAGAAATGGTACACGATTCATTGAACAGTTCCAACCTAACGACTGGGGCGAGGATCAGGAAGATGCGTGGTTTGTCGATTCAGGGCTGGATTATGATTCTACGGCTACAGCCAGTTTCAGTGGATTAGATCATTTGGAAGGAAGGATAGTTGCTGTTTGGGCCGATGGCATTGTGCAAGAAAGTGAACGTGTCGTCAGTGGCTCAATAACGATAGATATTACGGCAAGCAGGGTTATCACCGGCTTACCGTTCACCGCGAAACTTGAGACGCTCCCAATCCGAGTCGATCCGCAGGATTATACTTTGAATAAGAAAATAAAGCGCCTGTGGGTCGATTATTACCAGACTGGATATGTTCAATTTGGTAACGGTCAAAACAGCGAACTATCGGAGGATTGGTTCTTCCACACTTCGCAAATAACCGCAAGGCAGGACCTTTATACGAGCGTGGTCAGGCCAAAGCAGTATTCGTTTGTATATGGCGGAATGGTTAAGCAAACAGTCTATCTTGAAAGTGATAAACCCACGCCACTTGGGATTCGGGCAATAATTGTAGATGCGGAAATCAGGCGATAGCTTTATGGAGAATATTGTGGCAAGGGATACAAACAGGAATAACATCAAGCCAGTGCTTTTTATCGTAGCCGAGATAGTGGTGGTATTGCTGTGCCTGTTTGCCACAAGAACATCGCAGGGTTTTAATGGGTTGCATTTTATTGGCGACAACAGCATGATTGACAGCATCTTTTGCTTTGTTTTGTTCAGGATGTCGGATGTAATATCTTTTTACAATGGCTTTGAATTTGTTTGTTTTTCTAAATCGTGCTACCTTAGCCTTGCCCTTTTCCGTTTGGGAATAACGTTTTTGAGCAGCTCGCATGGACAGCCTATAGCTTTCGGTTTGCTTGTATTTACTTTCTACGGCCCGGCCGTTTTTGCTGTTCCGATATTTAGCCCTAACTGTCGCTTGCAACACTCTGCTTTTGTCTCTTCTTTGGTATTCTCCGCAGCAAATTTTACATTGAGAATTGTAACCGTCTTTAGTTGCGCGGGTTTTGTAAAAGCCAGAAAGATGTTTGGTTTTCTTGCAAGTGGGACATCTTTTTGTTATAATCGTCTCAGACATGGTTTTTGTTCCTTTAATTCAGAAAAACTGTGTTTAGAGCCACTACAGGCCCAATACCTGTGTGGCTCATTGTATTCTATCACAATGCCGGGGGGTGTCAAGTGAAAAATATCCTTGAAATTCGACCATACGAAGACGGTGATATGGAATATGTCAGGCAAAACCCGTTCCAAGATGAGGTACTGGATTATCCTGAACTGACTGCTCCAGCCAATTCATATACGTGCATCTTTGACGGTGAAATAGTTGCTACTGGTGGGGTCAAGCTGTTATCCGAATATGAGGGTGAGGCTTGGCTGATTATGACAAAACAATCCAAGAAGAACGGTATATTCGGGCTTATAGCATGTAGGGCGATTGGGGACAAGTTGGATTCTATAGCTGCGGAGTTGAATCTATCGAGATGCCAATCTCACATACGGGCGGATTTCCCGAAAGCAATAAGATTTGCCGAGGCTCTTGGCTTCAATAATCCGTATGAAATATGCGACTATTTCCCTGGCAACGTGAGTGCATTGCTCTATACAAAGGTTTGCCATGAACGTATTTGACACAATCTATGAAGTCGAACGGAATGGTACAGTGTTCCGATTGCACTGGAAGAATCGCTATGATCCTGTAACGCTTCTGGTTCTTGGCGCTGTAGGGACGGGCGTCTCCGTATTGGGCACTTTACAGCAAGGTAGGCAGCAGGAAAAGATCGCTAAAAGACAGGCGGAAATAGATATTGAAAGCGCCAGACAGGTAAGAGAGTCCAGTGTCGAAGAGGCACGAATCAAGCGAGAAAGAGGTCGGGTATTACTTGCCCGCCAGAAGGGCGCCGCTGCTGCTGGTGGGATCAGGCTCAATGTAGGTGTACCACTTGTAATAGAAGCTGAGACGCAAGCGGCGATTACTCAGGATATAGGCTTTAGCCTGGAGGGAGGTAGAGAGGAAGCCGGGTTCTTGCGTTCACGGGCGGCGGTTACACGGGCTACCGGCAGGGCAGCAAGGCGCAGATCGAGGTTCAGCGCCCTCACGCAGGGATTGCTGGGTGCAGCGACATTCGGTACGGGTGCAAGGGAAGCGGGTTTGTTTAGGCGGCCTTCACTACCTGGCGGTTTACCGAGAGTTGGATCATTCAGACCGCAAGTAGGAGCTACGCTGGCGAGATATTGACATGAGAAAACTATTACTAATCTTGTTCATTTTGCCTGGTGTCGCATCGGGCTATTGGGAGATATCCAATGACGTTCCGACGGTTTTCAGTGCTGGTGGCGATCAACAATGGCGGATGTGGGCGGGCCAAGACGCAGCAAGTTCGTTATTTGATGATTCAGTTGGCATATTATTCGATGATCTGTTAGAAACCGTTATTATTGGCAATTTCACACCTGGGGCATCTCGTCCACGACATACGGCTGTTGGCTTCAAGGCAGGCGAAGGGTTTGATGGCGATTTTACAACTGCTATAGGTGGTTCTGCGGGTTTACAGAACACTGCCGATCATCACACTGCGATTGGTGTACTTGCCGGGGCTTGGAACGACGGGATACACAATACTGCGTTGGGTTCGATTACATTTAATGCTTTTAATTTAGATACTGTTAACGCCAAAAATGTTACGAGCGTTGACCCTGCAAATAACAGGATGACTGTTAGTGGTGGGCATGGCTTCGGTTCCGATGGAACATTTAGGAACCTCATTGCTACTACTACCGGTTTCTTGCCAGAGGGCTTCAGTGGGGCGATTCATACTTGGGAAATCATTAGTTCTACCGTCCTTGAAGTAAGAACTTCCAGTTTTACTGATGAAGGGACAGGAACACACACTCTGACCCCCCAATATGTCTATGATAATTCTACGGCTCTCGGCTACAATGCTGAGCCCGACGCTTCGAATCAGGTCATGTTAGGCGACACGAATGTAACAGAGGTGAAAACAACAGGCTCGATCAACGCCGGTGGCGGTATTACTCTTGGCGGCAACATTATCATCCCCGACGATGGCCTTATCGGTTCTGTTTCAGATACAGACGCTATCCAGATTGAGGCTGACGGCGACGTAGTTATGAGCCAGGATTTGACGGTTGACGGTACTATCTCAGACGGCACAGCAACGCTCACAGGCGGTAACTATAGCAGCGTAGGTACAATCACTTCGGGCGATATAACAATTTTAGATCCTACGCCTATTCTTGTTTTTAGGGATAATAATAGTTCAGGGGCTGCTTCAGTTGGTTTTATAGAGTGGAGAGATTCAGGCGGTGGAAGGGCTGGATTTCTTGGTAATAATAGTTCAGGTAATGATGATTTATTTTGGAAGAATGAACAAGGAGGGAATATAGGAATACAAACAACTGGAGCAGGTAAAGTTCAAATCTTTGCTGATGTCG
>SDBS01000542.1_pt1 | contig 36998 bp, 36 predicted proteins | sample 2277091 | NCBI WGS metagenome assembly SDBS01 (sample SAMN10404972, study PRJNA504765) | marine sediment metagenome | isolation source: marine sediment core GS10_PC15, 163 cmbsf | place: Arctic Ocean: Southern Knipovich Ridge | collected 2010
TGCTTCCGCTAGGCTTGAATGGAACTTCGCATTCTTTGCCACACTCTGCGCAGGTTGCTTTATGCATCTCGCGGTTCTCTCTATAAGACAAGTAGCTTACACCTCCAATTTACTCGAAAAGAATTAGTTCTTATGGAACTCCAATTCTTACGTATCAAACCAGTTAATGAGTCTCTTATAACTTTATGCTAACTGTGACCCCAGAGAACATTCAACTGTTCGCGTCTGTAAAGAAGAGTCTTGTTTGCCCCATGGTTTTGATGTCCAATGCCCTAACTTTCACCATCACAGGAAAATCGTTCACTGCCTTTCCAATAAGAAGACAGTGATGAGGCGGAAGTCCTTGAGCAATAGATTTCACTGTTTCAGAATCTACCCTCGCAGCCTTTGACACGGTTTCGAGGTCACGTTCATTAGTAAAGTTAAAAAGAAAGATACTGTCAGCTTGGCGGTAGATGTTCTCTTTTATGGTGTCAGGTTGATTAGTCACAAAATTTGTGAATAAACCGAAGTGCCTCATCCGCGTAACGATGTCGTTCCAGTATGTTTCCCTGAGGTAAAGATGCGCCTCCTCGGCAAAAAGGAAAACAGACTTGATTTTCCATTGACCCAAAAGTTTCACAAGATTTCCAAGAGTATACTCCAAAACAATCTGGCGGTCAACCGACGAAATATCCTTCAAATTAATGACTAAAGCTCCGCCGTCTTTCTTGGTTTTTTCGAAAATTTTTTCGAAACTTGTTGCTGACTCTTCGTTGTCTGTGAAAAAGCCTGAATTCACGAGGCTGTAGTAACGAGAGAAAAGAGCATCCCGCACATGCATGTTACATCTGCATTGTTTGATGGCTTCTCCAAGGGCTTCAAGAGAGATTTTTCTTTGTTGGCACAACGTTTTCCATATGTGTTTAAACTCTCTAGTGGACGTTCCGGGAAGATCCAGAGCATGAATCATTATCTTCAAAATGACGCTTAGACCCATCTGAGACAAAGAAACCCTGAAGTTGGCTCCGGGAGTAAGCACATGCACCCTGTCACTATACTTGTTGCCTTCGCCCTTAGCGGAAAGACCTAGTCCCGTGTATTCGCCGTTAAGGTCAAGAACAACAACAGTAGCCTTGTAATCCATAAGACCTAAAACAAGCAGTTTCGCGAGATGCGATTTTCCGGTTCCCTTTTTCCCAGTTATGATGTTCAGTCTCCCGTCGAGGTCATGAGCCGTTATGTTCAAAGGAGAATTATCCTTTGTTTTGCCGATATTGATGGGAAGGTCTTCGTTGCCGCCAACATGTGCCAGCAATGAATTGATGGGGATTTTTGTGATTCCGGACTTGGAGCGGGAAGGAAGCCATGAGGAATTCACGCGCAGTTTATCGTTTAGTATTGTTCCTCGAATCTTGCAGATGAGCATGCGGGCGTCTTGAATGTGATTTATGTGCGATGAGATTCCTAGAGGATCAAAGTTTTCGCCGTAAATCTGCTCTTCTGTTGTGGAGTCGCGGAGAAGTTCTTCAAGAAGCCCCGGAACACTGGCGAATTGAACATCGATTACCTGTGTAATCAGTTTCTTGTTAACCGTAGCATCCTCTACGAGAAGATAATCGCCCTTCTCAACATCGTCGCTTGGAGAACTGAGAATCTGGATGCTGTTTCCTTCTTTCTTGTAAAGCCGCATCTTTTATCCCTCCGCTCCTTTTCCGAAGGGACCAAAAAGCATTCGCCGCACATTCGGTCTTGTAACTATCTTGAGTCCATACTGATGCGCTATGAAACGTTGGATGCCAATCACTTCAGTGGCAGTGAAGGTTGAGAATATATGAGCCAAACGTAAAGTCTCAGGGTAACTTTGAACAAGAAGGTCGCTTCCGAGAAGACTCTGAACAGCCCCTATCCCCTGCTCACGTGGAACCTTTTTGTCAATATCTAACCTGAAGGAGCATACTCCACGAGTTAGTTTTGCGACGTAAACATTTCCAAGAAGGCGGACTGGACCTGAAGACGATGGAAAATCGTTTATTTGAAGAAGACAAGGTGGCACAGCTTTTTTCGTATAATCAGTTAGTTTGTGACCTGAAAACCTCAAGTTAGTGTTCTTGGAGAAAGCTAGGACGGTGCTGAGGCGGTTTCTTGCGGTTTCTAGGAGTCGAGCCATTTCATCCACGGGGCTGTCGACCATTCCTGCTGTCATGGAGCCGTCCCATAGGATGATGGTGCCGTATGCTGAGCAGGAGATTCCCAGTTGGAGCCAGCGTTCAAGCAGGTTGCCGATTCTGGTTTGCATGTTGGCGATGTTTGGGGTTCTGGTGGCTTCTGAGATTTTGAAGTGGTGGTTTCTGAAGAGTTTGTGGATTTCTTTTTTGTTTTGTTCTGTTATGTGGAATGGGAATGGTCCTATCCGTTGGTACTTGTATCTGTTTTTTTCTTTCCAGACTATTGCTCCTCTTATTGCGCAGAGTTCGCCTGTTTCGGTTTCTCCTAGTCGTATGCTTGAAACGTCGACGGCGACGACTGGTTTCTCGTCTAGGGTTGGTTCTAGTGGAATTGTCTTTATTGTGGAGGGTTGTTGAATCTTCATGATTGGTGTTGCGTCTGCAATATGTTCTGTTGTGGTTTGGTTGGGTTGTAGGTAGCTGCTTTCTATGTTTTTCATGGAGCTTAGGCTTAGTTCCATGAATGTTTGGGGGAGTTGTAGGTGTTCTAAGGAGGGTGGAAAGTTATATGTTGGTGTTGTTGTATAGTTTAATTGTTCAATCAATAAGATTCACCAATATGGAAGTGATTTAGTTGGTGCAATATTTAAATGTTGCGCATGTGCATCATGAACAATACAATAAACAATAAGGGAGCACGATGACAGAAACCACAGACCCGCCAATCCGCCTAAAAATGAAGATAGGCAACCTAGAATTCGAAATCGAATGCCAACAAAACCAACTGGAAGAGTCAGTAAAACGAATCCTGTCAACAGTAACAGCATACTCAAAGGAAGCAATGATCATACCCGAACGCCCCTTCCCCCAGCCAAGAGCAGAAACATGCAAAAGCCTCATACAACAGCTCTGGACTGACGGATGGTTCGCATCCCCACATGGACTAGGAGAAGTTCACAGCGAAATGGCACGCAGAGGCTTCCACTACGACCGCACAGCAGTAGCCCACGCACTAGTTGACCTAATGAAGGAAGGATTACTGACAAGAGAGGGACAACCGCGACGCTACCGTTATGCCCAAAGAAGACCGCCTAGAACCTAAAACCCTATTCAATAAACAATTTTTCAGTTAATACACTTAGAAGAGTGCTTTTAGTTCGCTCCACTTCTCAACAAAATCCTGTCCTCTCTCAGTCGTTACATATTTTGTTGAATTGTTCTCAAGTTCCAGAAGACCATGCTCTTGCATGCAAGAAAGATAATGCTGGAGCATCTTCCACGACAGGTTTGTCCCATACATAACCCGAGTCTTGGTCCTCGGCTTTGAACACAAACCAAGAATCTCCGCCATAATTTCTACACGGTCTCTCTTACTACCCATCGCCATCACAAGAACACATTTCCTTTGTCCATGAAGTGTTTTTAATGTATCTATTCTGTATTCATGTTGAACAGCATTTTTTACTGAGTGACACTGCTTATTCTCCGTCTAGGCGCCATAATAACGCCAAAAAATTCCAAAAAAGGGTATATGACAACCCAACTTTGATATAATTTCACCAAATGCACCTAAAACGTCACTAATAACTACCCTGCAGCATTGGCTTAGCATGTAACCCTTGAAACTATGCCACTAATTGACCCACATCAAGCCTATTTTTGTTTCCAGATACATTTTATGGCATTCTGGTTGCAGGCTTGAACACATGGTACATTATTGTTTTCGGGTTTGCAGGGAGAACAGGTGTATCTGATTTTTTTGCGGTGCTCTTCTGTGACTGCGGCTACAAGTTTGTCTTCAAGATCAATAAACATGGCTTCCATCTTCAAGGCGTCCTGAGGACATTTTTGTATGCATTCGCCGCAGCTGCTGCATTTCTCTGTGTCGATAACTATGTAGTATTCGCCTGAACCGTCACTGTAGCCATAATATGTTATAACCTGTGTCACCCTCACCGTTTGAGAGACTTTTCGTATAACGCCTTGGCGAAGAGGGCTGCTCCTATGGCGCCTGCAGAAACGGGGTCACGCCCAGTTCCCTCCAAGTTTGGAACTGAAAGCCGTTTTACACCTAAAATGTTCTCTACCCTGTTCACTATGCCAATGTTTTTGGATTGCCCACCAGTGATTACAAAGTCTTTTTCGCAGCCCACCTTCTCTATAAGTTCACTCATTCTGATGGACATGGCTCTGACGTATGCAGCTAAGACTTTCTCTTTAGACCAGCCCCTACGTAATAGTCCAACCGCCTCACTTTTCGCGAAGACTACACATGTGCTGCTCACTGGCTCTGGTTCCTCGGTTACGTTCAAGGATACTCTGCCAACCTCTTCGATGGGTATCTTTAGCAGGTCGGCGATGACTTCCATTCCTCTTCCCGTGCCCGCTGCACACTTGTCGTTCATCAGAAACGCGACTACTTTGCCTCGCTCGTCGCAGCGGATGGCTTTAACGTCTTGCCCGCCAACATCTAGCACTGTTCTTACTGAAGGTCCCCAAATGTAGTTGGCGCCTTTGGCGTGGCATGCGATTTCTGTTATGGCTCTGTTAGCCATGGGAACGTTAACTCTCCCGTAACCAGTTCCCACAATATACTTGAAGTCCTTTAACGTTAATCCAGTGTTTTCCATAGCCCACCCAAGCGCTTTCTTGGCGCTGTCAGAGCTGTTTGAGCCGGTTCGCATTACGCTCCATGAATATATCTCCCCATCCGCCATGATTACTGCCTTGGAACCCACTGAACCAACGTCCACGCCAGCGGTTATTATTTCAGCGTTCTTCCAGTCTATGTCTGGCATAATTTTTTGGTATTCTAGCCATCTCCAGTATTTCGTTTTTCCATCTTTGTTCTCCATCTTCTTATTGCCTCCTTGCAGCTCTTTTGGCGGCGATTAAGGCGGCTCCTACCGCACCAGCAAACAATGGTTCCTCGGGTATCAGTATGTCTGTTCCCATGCGTCTCTTAAGAGAAGCAACAAAACCGACGTCTTTAGCCACTCCACCCACAAGTACAATGTCCTGATTTATTCCCAACCTGTGCACCATTGAGGAGACTCTCTCAGCCATGGCGTCAAAGATAGCCCGGGCGATTTCACTTTTTGGTTCTTCTCTGTGAATCAAGGAAACCACATCAGACTCTGCGAAGATAACACAACTAGCGTTTATGGGACTTGCCCTCTCTGCCTTCAAGGACAAGGAACCCATATCCTCTAACTCCACTTCCAATGCTCTTGCCATGGCTTCAATGAAGGTGCCTGCTCCAGCCGCGCACCTAGCGTTAACCACGAAATCCAGCATTCTTCCTTTTTCGTCACACTTCACTGCCCGCGCATCCTCAGCCCCAATATCTATCACAGTTCTGGCTGAAGAGAACAAGTAGGCTCCTGCTCGGGCGTCAGCGCCCATCATGCTGATTGTGCTGTCTGCGAATGGAACCATGTTCACACCTGCGCCGGTAGCTGTAACGTGCTGTATGGCTTCGCGGGACAGGTTGGCGTTCTGTAATGCCTCTTCGAAGGCTTGTTCAGCGGCTTTGGTGGGTTCGAATCCTGAAAATTTTTGGCTCTGGGCTATTATTTGTTTGTCTTTTAGGATTGCTACTTTCACCCGTTGGGTGCCCATGTCTATTCCAGCGGATATCATTTCTTTCTTCTCCTCATATGTCGGTTCTTGCTTCCAGCATCTCCAGGAACGCTTCGACCCTTGTTTTCATCTGTCCCACATCTTCCCTAGTGTATTCCGTGTCAAGGTAATACACTGGTATATTCATTCGGTCTAGGACACGCTTGATTCGTGCGTATTCCATGGCGTAGAGGATACATCCGCGAACTACGTAATATATTACCCCGTCAACCTTGTATTCTTTGATTCTGTCCATGATCCAGTTGACGCGGTCCTCGTTTCCATGCTCTGAGGTGAAACAGGGGCATGTGGATGCCATGAGGTATCTTTCGCTTATGGCATCTATCATGTCGCTCATGGTCCATTCATCTACTCCCACTGGGTCGTAGAGAATTCTGTCCCCTGAACATTGCTCATCAACAACCAATACTCCCTTAGGGTTTGATTCTTCGATTATGTTTGGAACCTTCCAGCTGTCAGGCCATAGCATCGGAGTTCCTGTAACCATCACCCTTGGCGTGTCAGGGTAGCAAGCATACTCTTTTTGTTCAACCCGTTTTTCTAGCTCATCACACAGTTCATTTGTCTTTTGGGTCCAACGTTCTATGTTGTCCCACAGGCTGGTTTGATTCACGAGCATGGCGTCTCTTCCAGTGATTACTGGAGGGCCTTTCCTCAGGTCTTGTAGCCTGCGAAAAGCCTTTGTTGCTCTTTGCATGAGCTCTATCGAGGCTTTCAGGTTTTTTCTGGTGATCTTGTTTCCCGTCAGTTTCTCGATTTTTCCTTTTATTACCTGTATCTCTTTCTTCCAGAGGGTCAGGGAATGGGGGTCATCTTTGACGCGTGGAGGACTCATGCACCATATAGTTTTGTAGTCTGACAGGATCTCGCTCAGCTTGGTTCTTCCGTCACATGTGAGAGGGTTTATTATGGCGTCGCTGAACTCGAGATATGGGGAGAGGTTCACCATTTTTGCGCCGATAGTGGACCTTATGACTGGGCAGACCTCGACTGGCATGATTCTGTCTCCAAGTTTTGCTGCGTCATACCATCCCGAGCCTATGCGAACGGGAATGGCGCCGGCAGCCAAGATCAATTCTATCGGAGCAAACATGCATGAGTAGCCGATGATCTTTTTTCCTGCTTCTTTTTGTTCACGAATCTCTTTTTCGCGTCGCCCAAAAAAGTTTGAGATTTCATCGAAATAGTTCATGGCCTTCGGTCGGTTCTTCCATGTCTTTTTCATTCTTTCGATGTTTTCTTCAATTGCTTTAATGGATGCAGCTTTGATCGAGCTTCTTAGTTCTTCGATCTCTTTCTGAGCCATTTCAGGAATATACTTTGTTCCTTTTTCGATTTCGCTTGCCATCAGATTCCCTTCATTCTTCTTTTAACCAGTTTTTGGATTTGTAGATTGGTTTGCCTGCAAGTTCTATTTTTAGGCAGCCTTCGTATGGGCACATCTCTATGCATCTAAAACAATGTATACATTTAGGAGATGTTACGTTGCCTCCCTTTTCTTCGTATACCTCAGTGACTTGCACGGGGCATACTCTTTTGCAAATTCCACATTTTGTACACTTTTCTTCAACTTTGCCTATGTGCAGGATGGGAGCCCACTTGAAGGGCGCAAACCTATTCAAGATGGAGAGTGTCGCCCCTACCGGGCAGAATCGGCACCAAAGGAGCCTCACTATAAATGAACCTGCAGTGAAGGCGAAGAAAACGAACCAAGTGAGCAAAATAAGAAGTGAACCATTGAAGTAGTTTATGGTTCCACTGAGATCGTGAAAACTAGTGCCCCACATGTCGAATCTTAAAGCTCCTCCTATTTGTTCAATCACTGTTTCTATTGGAATTAGGAAAACTATAATTAGAGATTTGAAAGGACCCGTGAACATTATCACAAAACGCCATAGGTCTAGATTCAGAGGACCTAAGACAAGAACTAAAATCAAAATGGCGGCTAGTATTATGTATCTGAGTATATCTAGGCTATTGTTGAACCTTTCAGACAGGTCCCAGTGGGGTATCTTTAGTCCCTTTCGGAGACGGGTGAGCAAATCCATATATAACGCATAGGGGCAGAGCCATCCGCAGAAAAAGCGACCGAAAACAAGAGGACTGATGGCAATTAAAACAAAGATAAGTGTCAGCCTTAAGGCTATCGAAAATATGAGACCCGAAAGTATAGGATTCCAAGGAAGGGGCCAGAAAAGCAAAAACACAAAAATCGCGATCGTGGCTACTGTCTGAATAAAGAGCCTCAGGGCGCTCAGTTTTCTTGTGAGGTTCCTTACCCAGATTAGTATCGCCAGTATTCCAGCTAAAACTAGCCCTACCGCTATCGTTGCCCGCAATGTTTCGGCGATAGTTTCTAGCATTCCTTTTTTCATCCCTTAACTAATTTCAATTAAAGCGCCAAACAAGACTCCAAATCCCATGAGAATAAGGGCTATTCCTCCGATTCTTGACAGCCATTTACTGAAGAGCGGCGCCTTGTTTAGAAGCCAGCCTGTTGCTCCGCCAAGAAGCAGAAGCGGAGATAATGCGGTTCCCACCCCAAACAAAACCGCTAGGATAGTGCAGTCAACCTGAGAGAATGTTACCGCGTATAAGAGCAGAGCGATTAGGGGAGGACAAAGTACCAAACCTCTTGTGAAGCCCATAGAAAAGGCGCGGACATCAAACCGTTGTGTCAGTTTCGAGACGCCTAGACTGTCAGGCTCTTTTGTTGTGCAGGTGCATGTGCCAAATTTTTTCATGAGTATATTTACTCCGACGACTACGATGACGGCTCCGAAAGCAATTGAAGAGTACTGCTGGTAAGAACTGAAGAATTCTTCGCTTATTACTGTGCCTAACAGGCCCACTGTTGTTCCTATGATGGCATATGCCACTATACGTCCTGAATTGTAGACGGTGGTGATTATGACTCCTTTTTTGAATCCTGCTCCGATGCCTGCGATGTAACTTATGATGTAGGGAAGGCAGGCAGAGGCACAGAAAGTGAGACCGTACAATAAGCCTAAGATGAGCGAAGCAAGGTAAGGATTCGAGATTTGCTGTAACACAGTCATCTTAAGCTAAGCCCTTGAGCTTGTTAGAGCAGAAAATATAACGCAATAGCATTTAACTATTGCCGTAAAATCGGGGAGTATTTTATTCAGTTTTTTATGCCTAAACTGTAGTTTGTTCACTCTTTTTCTGTTGCTTACTCTGACAGAAACCGCTACTTGAACATCACATATTAGGAGACTAATAATACTTCATTGTTGAAAACTAGCTTTTTCTGGAAAAACCAAGCAACAACAAAAACTAGTAATAAAAAAGGAAAAAAGTGAAGAAGTGTCTGGTGTTTTACCAGACTGAGATTTTTCCGTAGGCTAGTTTTTTGCAGAATTCTTCTATGTTTGCTAGTTCAGTGTCGATTACTTCGGTTATTCTGCCCTGCACTTTCGAGAGAGCTTCTCCGTCGTTCATGACTACCTGCGCAGCAGCTATTGCGGGTTGATCAATCGGCTTACCAATCTGGCTGAGAAGCCAAACACAGGTTTCTGCTACTTCGGGTACTTCTTTGCAGATGCTTCTGGCAATCTGATGAGTCAAAGTGTTGTAGATTTTTCCAACGTGACTAACTGGGTTCTTTCCCGCAGCAGCCTCAGTGCCGATAGGACGATTCAAGGAGATGACACCGTTGACTTTGTTGCCTCTGCCTACCTGACCAGAATCCGCGCCATCCGCGCTTGTACCCAACACACTCAAGTAAACGCCGTCTACGCCTCGTCCCTCAACATCCAAAGTGTTAACAAAAACGTTAACCTTATCAAAGGCGCCCTTCGCATTCGCCCACTCATGCACATCCGCATGAATATCAGCCTTCTTTCTCATGTAATCCTTCTCGCCCTCAACAAAACGGTCAACAAAAGCCATAGCCACAGTCAAATTCAGGACACTTCCGTTCTTGTAGCCCATAACCTTAACGTCTTCCCCAGATTCAGGAAACCGCTTCTTGAAATCTGCTGAATTCACGTAACGCTCCGTATCCAAAACCATAATCTCTGTTCTTGTCAGTGGCGCATAGCCCACAGCCGCCGAAGTGTCATTAGCCCCAAACATGCAGTGTTCTCTCTTGAAAATGTCAGTAAGCCCCTGAGAACCATGCTTCAGCTCCACCTGATACTTCATGTGCTCCTCAGGATCAACAAACCTGAGATGCTCCTTCAACCAATCCTTAGCAGTTTGAATAGTAATCTCTTCAACAGGTATGCTTTTTCCGTTAGCCTCAAAGGTTGCCCTGTCACCGAAAATAAGAAGCATAGGCTCATTCACGACCCCTCCACCGAACTTGCATTCCACATCGCCAGCAACAAGCAACGACTTGTCAGTATTATGATGCAGAATAGTTCCGAACTCCTTCAGATACGCTTTGCTTAGTTCCACTGAAACCTGATCCATTATAGCGTCACACATAGAGTCAGGATGACCGACACCCTTGCGTTCAACAATCTCGAGGGGTTGCTGCTCAAGAGGCGTCCGTTTCGAACCGTTAACAACTATGTTCCGCATGAAAACACCTTGACGCAAAAGCTAACCCCGATAATTCATATATACCTTACGATAATACGCGCAACAAAACCGCAACAACAAAATCATACCAAACAACCCCAATTTACGATGCAAACAATTCCCCCACAAAAAAGAACAACAACTTTTGTCCTCACAAATTTTGCCATAAAATTGTAGTAAAGATTGATAAATAGGACACCTCAATAGTGAAAAATATGCTCGAACAGTTAAAAGAGGCATGCGGGGTTTTCGCAGCACAGGACTTCACCAACAAGCCTGTGTTCCCATATGTCTACTGGGGACTACGAGCCCAAAACCACCGCGGACACCAATCCCACGGATTCCTCACCTACGACGGAACATTCCACAGCAAAAAAGGCTTGGACCTTGTTCCGAAAATAAGAAAGGACAAAATCCAAAAGTGGCTAACAGACCTGCCCGGATCCGTTGGGTTAGGACACGTCAGATACTCCACATCTGGAGGAACAGATTACGAATCACTTGTAAAGAGCACTCAACCAATTTTAGAGAAACGGGGAGAAAAACAGATAGCCATAGCCTTCAACGGCAACGTCGTTAACACCCCCGAAATAATACAGGAAATAAGAGAAGAATACCCAAACTTCCGATTCAACTACGACGCAGAACTAATCTCCAGAAAACTACTAAGACAAAGAAAAGACGGCGACCTAGCCTCATCCGTAAAAAGATGCATGAAAGAAATCGAAGGCGCATTCTCCGTGGCTGGATTGACAGAAAAAGGAGAACTCTTCGCCTTCAGAGACCCCCGCGGAATAAGACCCCTATGCTGCGGCTGCAGCAAAAACGGGAAAACCTTTGCAGTATCATCAGAAAGCGTGGGTCTAGACATAAACAGCTTAGACTTCAGTTTTGAGGTGAACCCCGGAGAGCTTGTGGTCGCCTCAAAGGACGGATTCATCAGAAAACAATTATGTAATGGAGAAAAAAGGGCACTGTGTGCCTTCGAGTTCGCCTACTTTGCCAGACCCGACTCAAGGCTAGGAAACAGGTACGTCTACGAAGTCAGAGAAGCGTTCGGAAGAAACTTTGCGTGGGAATATCCTGAAACCACAAGCAAAGTGGACATGATCATGTCGATGCCCGAAACAGGCAACGACGCAGCCTTCGGATACCACGAGTTGACGGGTATACGGTGGGAGAGAGCCTCCAGAAGGCACAGGTACGTGGCGGAGAGAGCATTTATTCTGCTTTCAGATGAACGATACACCACAATAGACCGAAAAATCAACATTGTTGACCATAAGCTGGCAGGAAAAAATGTTGCCGTAGTGGATGATAGTATTGTCAGAGGCGACACCACCAAAGTAGTGGTCAAAAAGCTGCGGAAAATGGGCGCAAACAAAATTTACCTCTTCATAACCTTTCCAAGAATTATTGGTCCATGCTTCTATGGAGTTGACATGGCAACCTACAGGGAACTGATAGGGTCACAGCACGACGCAGAGGAGATAGCCAAGATAGTGGGCGCAGACGCAGTGAATTACCAGTCAGTGGATGGGCTAATCAAAGCCACGGGCTTAGTCAAAGAGGACCTGTGCTTGGGATGCATCACAGGCAAGTATCCCACACCCATAGCCCAAAAGTTGGCGGATGAGATGAAGGAAAGATTCGAGAACGGATACAACGAAAAAGGAAGAATATACGAAACTGACACAAACTAACAATTACACAAGTTTAGCATGTTCAGGTGATCAGTGATGGAGAAAGTTGGCATCCTAGTAATTTCTTACGGCTCAAGAGCAGCCGCCATGATAGATGCTTTTGTTCGCAGCGAAGATTACGCCCCAAGACTCTATGTTGTTGATAAACAGAAGAACCCCTTCAACGTGAAACGTGCAGAAAAGCACACTGTCATTTCTGATTTTAACCTAAAGGCGATTACGAGATTCGCCAAAAAGCACAAAGACAACATAGACTTTGGGATAGTTGGTCCCGAAAAGCCGATCATCGCCGGAGTAAGAGACGTCATCGAGAAAGAAACAAAGATACCAATGATTTGCCCAACCAGAAGATACGCCATCGAAGCAAGCAAAATAGCTCAGCGTCAACTATTCCAGAAGGTTGCGCCAGAAGTTAATCCACAATTCAAGGTTTTCGACCCAAAAGACTACCGCAGCACAACACAAGCCAAAAAGAGCGTTTACGCTTGGCTAAAAGAACTCGACAACCAAGTAGCAGTGAAGCCTGACAAGGCAACTGCAGGAAAGGGAGTCGGAGTCTGGGGAGACCACTTCAACACGCCAGAAGAGGTTTTTGAGCATTTCATCTCCAACTATGAGCATGGTCCAGTCATAATTGAAGAGAAATTGGAGGGCGAAGAATCCAGCTTCCAAACGTTCTGCGACGGAAAACGTTTGGTTCCACTGCCCGAAACCAGAGACTACAAACGAGCCTTCGACGACGACAAGGGACCCAACACTGGAGGAATGGGCGCCTACAAAAACGCTGGAGACATACTGCCTTTCATGACATTAAGAGACAGAGAAAAAGAAATCGAGATCGTCAACAAAGTTTTTGCAGAACTGAAGGGAAAAGGCAGCAACCCCGAACTGCGGGGCGTTCCCTTCTATGCTGCTTTCATTCACACAAGCAAAGGACCAAAAATCCTAGAAGTCAACAGCAGACCTGGAGACCCAGAAATAATGAATCTGATGCCCGCCCTGAAGGATGATTTTGTTGAAGTATGCTACAACATGATAGACGGAAACCTAAGGAAAGTAAACTTCAGGAAGCAGGCAACAGTTGTGACCTATAAGGTTCCGCCAGACTACGGCGGCTACGCAACCAAGTTTCCCGACCGCATAAACAAGAATGAAGTGGATACCGCGGTGGATTTGAGTGGTGCAGAGAAGCTGGTTGCAAAGAACGCGGACAGCATCCGGGTGTATCCGGGTTCTATGGAGCTTCGGGCTGGAGCAAACTTTGCCCTTGGCTCGCGCACAGTCTGTGTCGTGGGCATAGGCGATGACATCAATGAGGCAAGAGAAAAATCCCTTGATGGCATAGGTGCGATTAAAGGCGGGGCGCTCTGGAACCGAAACGACATCGCAGTGAAGGCGCACATCGAGAAAAGCGTAAAGCATATGGAAGAATTGAGGAGGCGCTGATGTCAACAGAAGCGTCCCAAACGAATCCGCGAATATTCGTTACCGACTGTGAGGGACCAATCTCAAAAAACGATAACGCCTTCGAGTTGACACGCAGTTTTGTCCCAGATGGAGACATCTTCTTTGCTCTGGTAAGCAAGTATGATGATGTTCTCGCCGATGTTGTCAAAAAGCCAGACTACAAGGCTGGAGACACGCTGCGGCTGATTCTTCCCTTCCTGAAAGCTTGCGGAACCACAGACAAAAGAATAAGAGATTTTTCATCCAGAAACGTTCTGTTGGTTCCCGGAGCCCAAAACACACTCACTTTCGTCAGGAAACTTATGCCCTCTTTTATAGTCAGCACCAGCTACGAGCATTATATCTTTGCCCTGTGCACGCTGACTGGCTTCCCCTTCGAGAACACCTACTGCACGCGCCTGAACATGGATAAATACGACATAACCGCCGAAGAGACAGAACGGCTAAAGGAATTGGTAAAGGAAATAGCGGCGTTGCCCATGATTGAAATCCCCAAAAACGCCAGTTCAGTAAGCGAGTTTTCGCAGAAAGACCAAGAAACCGTAGAGCGGTTGGATGAGATTTTCTGGAAGGAACTTCCAAAGATGGAGTCGGGCAGGATGCTACGTGAGGTTAATCCTGTTGGCGGCTCAGAGAAGGCACTGGCTGTAAAGGATATTGTCGAGAATCTGAACGGTAGTCTTGACAGGGTGATGTATGTGGGTGACAGCATAACAGACGCCCTGCCCCTAAAGTTGGTACGAGACCATGGTGGATTAACGGTCTCATTTAACGGGAACGATTATTCTGTGAGGGAGTCGGAGATTGCGGTGCTCTCAGGAGACACAACTGTAACTTCTGTTCTCGCAGAAGCATTCAGCAGATTAGGCAAAGAGGGAGCACTTAGATTGGTTGAGGAGTGGGATCCACATGGGCTTGAGAAATATTGTGGCTCTCCTGTGTTACGTGAGCGGATGGGTGTGTTGTTTTCTGGCGGTTTTCCTCAGGTTGAACGTGTAACCGCCGATACTATGGAGCGGTTGATGAGAGAAAGCGGTGTTTTCAGGAAGACTGTGAGGGGAGATGCTATAGGAAAGTTAGGATAACATTAGGCAGGGGATTTTATGAATGCTGAAATCGAAGACACTTACGCAGAAGCTTTCGACGGAATATACTCCAGAGTAATTGTCACCGCAGACCACCCTGAAGTGCTAGAGAGAGCCGCGGAGGATGCAACAGCCACGCCAGCGATAGTAATCGGCAGAATCGAGGGCGGCATCGAAAAATACCTAAACAAACAGGAAACGCCTGACGGACGAACAGGAGCAATCCTGCAGTTCTGGGGGGGCATCGACGAAAACAAGCCTCTAGAAGCGTCTGCGAAAAAGTTTGAAACAGAACTATCATTCAGGATAAGGCAGGATATTCTTGTGAAGCCATTCACTGCCCTCTTTGATGCGTTACCTAATCCTGATGGAAAATTGGGGATGATGGAGCGGGTTGGTCACTGCGGAGACGGTTTTGAATGGATAGAACAGCGTTATGGACGAAACATGATTGCTGTGCCATTGATGGTTTCTGACTTCTTGATAGAAAAAGAACTAGGCTATGCAAGAGGAGTTATGGGAGCCAACTTCTGGTTCATGTGCAAAACCAAAAGAGCAGTCATGGAAGGGGGACGAAAAGCATTAGATGCCATACACGAGGTTCCGGGCGTCATAACGCCCTTTGACATCTGCTCTGCAGGCTCAAAACCCGAGACAAATTTTCCGCTGATTGGTCCGACTACTAATCATCCATACTGCTCTAGCCTAAAGACTAGATTGGGAAAGAACTCTAAGGTTCCCGCAGACGTAAAGTACATCCCAGAAATAGTAATCAACGGCACATCCCTTGAAGCCGTTAAGAAAGCCATGAAGGCAGGTATCCAAGCAGCCGGAGACGTGGATGGCGTGGTAAGGTTTTCTGCGGGGAATTATGGCGGAAAACTGGGCAGACACAAGATAGCATTGCGGGAGTTGTTCTGATGACGTTTGATGTTGTTGGCTTTGGTGCCCTCAACCTAGACAAGCTCTTCAAGGTTAACATGATCGCCAAGAAAGAGGAAGAAGCCTCTGTATTAGACTTCAAGGAATCTGGCGGAGGCTCGGCAGCCAACACTGTTGTGGGCTTGGCTAGGCTGGGACTGAAAACTGGCTTCATCGGGAAGGTTGCCGCTGACCGTGAAGGAAAGTTTCTGTTGGATGAGTTTAGAAAGGAAGGCGTTGACATCAAGGGCATAACCATTTCAAAGATTGGTGGAAGCGGCACGGTTATGGGATACATCGACCCGAAGGGAGACAGAGCATTGTATGTTGACCCCGGAGTCAACGACCAGCTAGACTTCAACGACATCAACGTAGACTATGTTTCTGGCACAGAGTTTCTGCATCTGTCATCGTTTGTTGCAGAAAAACCATTCAACGCCCAAAAAAGGCTCATAACCAAGCTTTCAGGTGTGAATGTCTGTTTTGATCCCGGAGACCTCTACGCAAGAAAAAGTTTAGCGGCACTGAAGCCACTAATCAAAAGAAGCTATACAGTGTTTCCCAACGAGAATGAAGTTAGGCTGCTTACAGGACAGGACTACCGAGAAGGGGCTAAAAAGTTGATAGAGTTGGGTGCTGAGTTAGTTGCGGTTAAGCTCGGCAAAAGGGGCTGCTATGTCTCTGATGGGAATGAGAGCCACCTGATTGACGCTTACAGGGTGGAGGCGGTGGATACGACTGGCGCCGGAGACGCCTTCTGTGCAGGCTTCATCTACGGACTAACAAAAAGAAAAGACTTGTACGAGTGTGGAATGCTGGGAAACTTTGTTGCTTCCCGTTGCGTCTCAAAGATGGGCGCCAGAACCGGATTGCCCAAACTAGCAGACCTAAAAGACATCTAGAAGCGCCTCTTCAGGTACTCCACCATCGACTCAAAGACCATTTTTCCATCCCCATACTCTGGCAAGTTTTCTGTCTTTGTCCAGTCAGGCAACTGCCAACCATAAAAGGCTCTTTCCGGATGGGGCATTAAGCCAAAAACTGTTCCTGCTGGATTACAGATGCCTGCGATGTCGTGGAATGCTCCGTTGGGGTTGACTGGAAATTCTCCGTTTGCGGGGTTGCCGTCTTTGTTGCAGTATCTGAAGACAAGCTGATCGTTATCATACAGCTTCTCTAGGTAACGTGTTTCGTTCTCTTTCGAAAAGAGGAAGCGCCCCTCGCCATGGGCAACGGGTATCCGCATCACCGTACCTTTCGGAATCTTTTGCGTGAAAATGCATTTGCCAGAATTTTCGTGCTTAAGGTAGACCCACTTGCAGCGATACCCAATCGGAATGTTGGTTGCTAGTGTTGCTTCGGGGTATTCGCTGATTCCCTCAAAGGCGGGCAATAGTCCTGCTTCAACTAGAACCTGAAAGCCGTTGCAGATTCCCAAGATTGGTCTTCCCTCCTCAACGAACAGTTTCAGGTCTTTTCGAAGCTTTGTCAGCGTTCCTGTAGCCCAGATGGCTCCAGCCCGCACGTAGTCGCCATACGAGAATCCGCCCGGAAAAACAAGAGCATTGTAGTCAAGTAGCCGCTTCTTTTTTACCATCTCGTTGAGGTGAACAACTTCCGCCCTAGCGCCTAATTCATCAAAGGCTCTTTTGGTTTCGGCGTCGCAGTTTGTTCCGCCGACCCTCATAACACAGACACGAATCTCTTCTGCTTTCATACACTTATGCTCCTAGGACGCTCTTCCAGCGTCTCCTCAACTCCTGCAAATCGGCGTGAACTACCTGTTTACCATCAAGTCCCTTAACAGACAGAATGCCGTCCTTCATGACTTTACCAACCTCAGCGCAAACAGTATCTTTCATCAGGGCTTCGAAGTCTGTTCTGCATTTCTCGGATACTTCCACCAAGAATCTGCTATTTGATTCCGAGAAGAGAACAAAATCGTTTCTGCAGGTTTCTTTGGTTCTCGGAACCTTCTGTATGTCCAGTTCTATTCCGTATCCGCTGCTGAAAGCCATCTCCGCAGAGGCAACTGCTAAGCCGCCTTCAGAGAGGTCGTGACATGATCGTAAGTAGCCTTTGTCGATGGCTTCTGTAATCAAATCCATTGTTTTCTTTGCCTGCTCCAGCCTCACCTTTGGAACAGAGTTTCCTAAGAAGCCTTTATTTTGGTAGTAGTGGGAGCCTCCCAACTCAGGGTAGGTTTTGCCTACTATGTAAAGCGTGTTTCCGGGCTGTTTCAGTTCCATGGAGACCGTTTTTCGTATGTCAGGAGTTACTCCGATTGCAGTGATTAGCAACGTGGGCGTGACTGGCCCCATTGGCGATTCGTTGTAGAGGCTGTCTTTTCCTGAAATGAATGGTGTCTGGAAGCCTTTGGCAAAATCGTAGCATGCCTTACATGCGCGTACTAGCGAGCCGAGTCTATCGGGCTTTTGTGGGTTCCCCCAAGTGAAGTTGTCAAGCAGGGCAATTCTTCTTCCACCAACCGCGACATTGTTTCTTAACGCCTCATCTATGCCTGAAGCCGCCATCCAGTATGGATCAATTTTGCCGTAGTTCGTGTTCATTCCACAGGAGATAACTACTCCCTTCCAAGAATCTGCGAGAGGTTTTAGGACTGCGGCGTCGTTTGGTCCACCATACTTGCTTTGTAGAGGCTTTAGAGCCGTGTTTCCTTTCACTTCGTGGTCGTAGGTTCTTATCACAGATTCCTTGCTTGCAATATTTGGCAAAGAAAGCAGCCCAAAAAGTTCCTCGGTTAGATCTGTTGGCTCAGGAAAAGATGGCTCTTCCAGTTTGGGCGGTTGCCAGTCTGTGGTTCCCACAAATTTTGGAGGATTAAAAACAAAGTCTATGTCTAGTTCTGCAACTTTTTGTCCCATGTAAGTTACTGTTAGGATTCCGTCGGTTGTGAATTTGCCTATGGGAGCTGCCTTAACGTTTTCGGTTTCAAAAATCTCCAAGGCCTTCTCCAAGTTCTTCTCTGGAAGTGACAGGAGCATCCGTTCTTGTGATTCGGAGACGTAGATTTCCCATGGAGCCAAGCCCTGATACTTCAACGGTATCTTTTCGAGGTAAACGTGAATTCCAAGGTTTGATCGTTCAGCCATCTCTCCGGTGCCACATGAGATTCCGCCTCCGCCTATGTCGGTTATGGCTGAGGCTAAACCCGCATCTCTAAGCTTCACTATGGCTCGCTTGACTCTTTCTTCCTCTATGGGGTTTGCGATCTGAACTGCGGGTCTGGAAACGTCTTCAGACTCTTTAGTTAATTCTGCCGAAGCGAAGGTGACGCCGTGGATTCCGTCTCTTCCGGTTTCTCCACCCACAAGAAGTGCAATGTCTCCCGGTTTCGTGTCTTTCACAAACTTGTCTTTTGGAAGAATTCCCACGCATCCGCAGTAGACCACCACGTTGCCGACGTAACTTTCGTCAAAGTGGATGGCTCCATTGACTGTGGGGATTCCCATGTTGTTTCCGTAGCTACCTATTCCTGCGACGACTCCGCGGTAAACATATTTTGGATGCTTTGTTCCGGGAGGAAGCTTACCATAATCATAATCTAGTGGACCAAAACAGAGCACGTCTGTGCAGGCTATGGGGTCAGCCCAAACTGCCAGTATATCTCGTATGACGCCTCCTGTTCCTGTGGCTGCTCCTCCGAAAGGTTCAATGGCAGACGGGTGGTTGTGGGTTTCAACCTTTGCGGCGATCGCATGTTTTTCGTCAAATTCGATGATTCCGGCGTTGTCTTCGAACACTGAAATGCACCATGAATGGTCTAGTTCCTCGGTTGCTTTGACGATATACGTTTTGAAGAGGCTACGGATTTCGCCTTCTGGCGTTTTTATGTCGCCCTTGAAGGTTTTGTGGTAACAGTGCTCAGACCATGTTTGTCCGATGGTTTGAAGCTCCACGTCTGTGGGGCTACGTTTTTTTCTGGAAAAGTAGTCTTTAACCCGTTTCATTTCGGTTAGGTTCAAACCAATTCCTAATTCGCTGCTAATTTTGATTAGTTGCTTATCGTCAGCGTCTTGGAGGTCTATTTCTACAAGTTCGAAAGGTACGTCTCTTTTGACGTAACGGCTCATTTTGCTTCCTCAATTTCGAAGCTGTAATTGTCCTTAGTTGGGTTAGCAAGAAGTCTTCGACACATTTCCTCCACCGCCTCCACGGCTTTTTCTCTGGATTCTGCCTCAAAAAATACTGTGTAGACTTTGCTTACACTGACGTTTTTGGCGGAAAAATTCAGTTCCTTTAAGGATTGGGCAGTCATTTCTCCTTCGGGGTCTGAATGCCCCGATTTGAGACTGACTTCGATTCTTGCGCGATACATTGTAATTGTTAGTAAAAAAATCAAAATTTAAATGTTACTTAGACGAAAATTTATATAAACATTAAAAACTCTTCAGTAAAGTTTTGTTGAAGAATTTGGTCACAGGATATGACGTGTCAGCAACGAAAGCGGTTTCCAGTTTCCCAACGCTTGGAATGTTTTTGATTTGATCAACTAGCGCATTGACATTCATCAAGTCTCCGACGGTTACAACGGCTAGCAGGAGATGTCAGCATTATTCTGATCAATTAAGAACAAGTGGTTCGCGCTCAGTTATCCAAACGACCAGTTACCCGTAAAGGAGGTGGGCTTAAAAGCTATCCAGATGGACTTCAATTAAGTTTAAATGTTCCTTAAGTCATTAAGGCAATGAAATTGGAGGAACAACATTTGAGTGACGAAGCCCAAGCGCGTTTTTACATTCCAGGAGCCACCACTATCGGCCTAGTTTTCTCTGACGGCGTAATATTAGCATCAGAAAAAAGAGTCACCTACGGCTCCATGATAATGAGCAAAACCGTAAAAAAGGTTTTCAGAATTGCTGACCAAGTCGGCGCAGCATGCGCAGGCCTAGTTTCTGACATGCAAGTTTTGGCGCGAGAAGTGGAGGCACAAGCAAAACTGTTTGCATTCGAAGCGAAGAGACCCATGCCCGTGAAGGCAGCCGCCAAAGTAATGTCAAATGTTCTCTTCAATATGCGTATGATTCCTTTGATTACCCAAACAATCGTAGGCGGAATGGATGATGACGTACCAGCACTGTACGTGCTCGATGTTATTGGTTCCCTTTTGCCTGACAACTACGCTGCCGTAGGTTCAGGAGCCCAGATCGCCACTGGAGTTCTAGAGGATGGATACAAAGACAACATGTCCCAGCAAGACGCAAGAGCGCTGGTGCTGCGAGCCATAAAATCGGCTATACGCCGGGATGCCATGAGCGGCGATGGCGTGGATTTCTTTATTATCACAAAGGAAGGAATCAAAGAAGAAAACATCAACTTCTAACCTGACACAAAATAACCCAATTTTTGGGCTCAACTGCTTATGCAGATTTCTTCAGAAACTTTAATACTGTCAGGACTGCCTTTTCCAATAGGTCCGGGGCAAAACAACGTGACGTTTCAGCTGACACTCGAAGAAGGCAAGTTTCTCGTAAATCTAGCTAGACGAACTGTAACTGAATACCTAAAAAATGGGGAAATATTGCAGGTTCCTGAGGATGTTTCACCCAAGCTAATGGAACCGTGTGGAGTCTTTGTTACATTAAACCGCATCCATAAAGGAACGAAAACGTTGAGGGGCTGTATCGGTCTCCCTTACCCAACAACACCACTTGCCAATGCTGTAATAGAAGCTGCAGTCAGCGCTGCAACCCAAGACCCACGTTTCCCACCAGTCGCCCCAGAAGAAATTGACCAGCTAACCTTTGAAGTTAGCGTCTTAACTCCCCCTGAACGCGTCACAGCCGAGAAACCGACCGATTATCCGTCAAAAATCAAAGTTGGACGCGACGGACTCGTAATCGAAAACGGCTACCACAAGGGTCTGCTTCTGCCCCAAGTCCCAGTTGAACTCAAATGGGGAACAGAAGAGTTTCTCTGCCAAACCTCCATGAAGGCAGGCCTACCGCCCGATTCTTGGCTGCTAAAGGATACAAAAATATACAAGTTCCAAGCGATCATCTTTGAAGAAGCCTCACCCAAAGGCCAAATCATACTGAAAAAAATCTAAAGGAAACCACAACTCATGCGTGTTCTATTCACTCCTTCCGGTGTGGGATTGGGTCATGTTGGTCGTTGCATTCCCATAGCCCGGAGGCTTGAAAGGGACGGCGCCCAAATTTTGTTCTCCACTTACCGTGAAGGCTTAAAATACGTTCAGCAGGAAGGCTTCCAAGCTGTTGAGGCACCAGACATCGGAGTCGCAGTTAAGCCTGACGGAAGCATCGATTTTAGGCTAACAACTGTGAATCCTGGACCCTTCCTGACTGTTTATACCATCATGAAGCAGGTTGACGCTGAAATCAATTTTATACAAGCCTTCAATCCTGATGTTGTGGTTTCGGATTCGCGGGCATCCTCTCTTGTTGCTGCAAAGCTGCTGGATATACCCCGAATCTGTATTTTGAACCAGTTTCAGGTATTTATTCCTCGACGGAAAAGGTTCCTGAAGCTTGCCCGAATAGCAGATGCCACCACTTTGACTCTTGTCGGAAGAATATGGGCAGATGTAATGCATGTCCTGATTCCAGACTTTCCTTCACCCTATACCCTTTCGACCAGAAATCTGCATATTCCGAAGGCTTACCACAAAAAAACCATTTTTATAGGTCCAATTCTTCCTGTGCGCTCCGACGACTTGCCAGACCAAAAGGCGCTTCGAAAGAAACTTGGCTTATCAGAAGATAAACCTGTAATTTTTGCACCCATCAGCGGACCAGCAAAGGAACGCGCCTATTTCACGGGCATCCTCAGGCAAATCTTCAGCAAATTTCCTGATGATTACCAGATAGTTATGTCTCTTGGCTACCCAAATTCTTCAGCAGAGCCTGTAGATGATGGAAACCTGATTATTTACGGATGGATTCCAAACCGTTTCGAGTACCTGAAAGCCTGCGATCTTGTCGTTTCTAGGGGCGGTCACGGAACGTTGTCCCAGTCAATTTGTTACGGCAAGCCAACTATTCTTGTTCCTACGCCAAGTCACACCGAACAATTCAACAACGCAAAAAAGGCTGTTGACTTAGGAGTCGCAGAGCTTATCCCGCAAGAAAACCTTAACAAGAATGTTCTGCTGGCGGCTGTCCGAAAACTTTTGGAAAACAACTTTCAGGAAAGATCAGAACAGCTCCAGAAGGAAGTTATCAAGTGTGATGGTTTGGAAACCGCTGCCAGAATAATTGTTGATGCTGCATAAAGAAAGCTATATGAGGGGTTATTTCCAGCATTTTGAAGCCTCGGACACAAGGACGAGAAACGGTTTGGGTTTGGGGGGTAAATTTTATTCCCATACAGTCGATGTCGATGGTTGGCAATCGGTAGTTATGGAACTCATTTTTCTTGCGGGATTATTGAGATTGGATCGTTTTTTTATCCGTTGTCTTGACGAGTATCTCCATTCTTGATCTGTGGGAACAATTTGGACATTTCAAGTACTTCCAACCCCCCTTCCTGTTTACTCCGTGGGGGCTAAAGAAATCAGTTAATATAGATATTTCGAATTCGGTGCCGCATCTTGGGCAATGGTACGCAGTAGCTTTGGCGTGCCAGGAGATGAGGATCATTAAGCCACTCGCTGCCAACGCAATCCAAACATACCAGTATGAGAGAAGCAGGTAGATGCCTGTAAACCCGAGAACCGTCAAATATAGTGCAATGTAACTGAGTGTTTTAAACCAGTCTTTTTTTCTCGATTTACGATAACTGAACAACCCATATCTCCCTGCAATTAAACATAGTCGAAAATCTGGGATTTATTTTTTGTCTGTCCATGAAACTGTTTGAATGCTAAACGGAGACAAAAAAATGCTCTGAACCCCAGAAAACCACTAGAGATCAATTACGTTACGTTTTTTTTCTGAAGTTCATCCCAAGAAGATACAGTTCCGCGCTCTTTAATCTGCTAGCCTTTGGCTTAACAAGCTTCACGAAACTGAAATACTGTTTTGTTTCTTTAACAAAATGGTGTGTTGTGTCTCCCTGAAAGACCTTGACAAAAAAGTTTCCTCCAGCCCTAAGAAGCGAAGTTGCTATCCGCAGAGACTTGCTTGCAAGGTCAATTTGTCGAGCATGATCAAGCTCCCAAATCCCAGAGATGTTAGGCGAAACATCTGAGACGACAACGTCAGCTGATCGGGGCAAAAACTCTAGGATACTTTGGATTGTTTCCTGTTCACTAATGTCGCCGGTGATGGCTAGAACGTTAGGGGCATCAAAAGGAGCTATCGGTTTCAGGTCAACTGCTAACACAAAACCTGAATCTTCTACAAGTTTTCTGGCAGCCTGCGTCCACCCCCCTGGGGCAGCCCCTAAATCCACTACCACATATCCCGACTTGATGAATTCGTATTTCTTTACTGCTTGAAGAAGCTTATAGTATGCACGTGAACGAAATTTTTCCGATTTTGCTTTTCGGTAATAATAGTCTCTTTTTCGTTCGTTTACCCACGCATTAGGCAAAACTAGCTTTCACCAGAAGACTCCGTTTCCGGTTGGTCTATGCCTAGAATCCACGCTGTCAACCTCAGGCAATGATTTGGACTAATCGGGCTCCAGGCTCCACATCGTGCATCGTTCGGACACATCAAACAGGGAGAATCAATAATGGAATTAAGGGATACAGGTTTTCTCTTAGGAAAAAGGCGGTATGTCCATCTTCCTTCAAAGAGTTCCTTCTCACGGAGGATTAGACCTTTGGTTTCCAGTTTTAGGGCAATTCTGCTGCCTTCCCTGCTGGTGGCATCCAGTTCCCGCCAAAGTTCAGATTGAAGTACGCCATCGTTCCCATTGTTGGAAATAACATCTAATGCTTTATGTTCTAGTTCGTTGCGTCTCGGCATCTAATATCTGTCCTTCAAGTCTTCATGATATATAGACACTTTAAGACATAAAAAGATGTATGTTTTCTGGCTCCATTTACGCGTATTAGTCAAAAAGAGTGTTCCATTCTCGGTTGCTGGCTGGATTACGAAACGTTTTAACACCCCCAAACCGCATAATTTCTTCTGAAAAGCAAAAAGACAGTGATTATCGTATGGTAGAGGTTGTTGCGAGGAACCAAAAAATTGCCTGACAATAATTCAGCTAACTCTTACTGTTTAGGCATCGAATCCACAGCAGATGATTTCGGCGCCGCAATCGTCTCTTTTGAAGGCAAGGTTCTCTCCAACGCGAACGACGCCTACATGCCAAAGGAAGGCGGAATCCATCCGCGAGAGGCAGCTAGGCATCATGCAGAAGTAGCAGAAAAAGTTCTTGCAGAAGCCTTAGATAAAGCGGAAATAAAGCCCAGAGACATCAGCATAGTGGCGTTTTCTCAGGGACCCGGATTAGGTCCATGTCTCCGCACAGGCGCAACTGCAGCCCGTGCCTTAGCCTCCTATCTTGATGTTCCCTTGGTGGGCGTTAACCATTGTGTGGGTCATATCGAAATCGGCAAGTTGGCAACTGGAGCTAGGGACCCTGTTACATTGTATGTTTCTGGGGGAAACACTATAGTTTCAGCATTTGAAGCTGGTAGATACCGCATTTTCGGAGAGACTTTAGATATTGCCATGGGAAATTGTCTGGATGTTTTTGCCCGAGCGGTAGGATTAAGGCAGAGGCGTGGAGCGCCTTTCGGTGCTGTAGTTGAGGAGTTGGCGCGTAAGGGCAAGAAGTTTGTTTCTCTTCCTTACACCGTGAAAGGTATGGATTTGTCTTTTAGTGGGCTTCTCACTGCGGCTGTGCAGGCATTTCGATCAAAGAAGGGCTCTTTGGAGGATGTTTGCTTTAGTCTGCAGGAGGTTGCCTTTTCTATGTTAACTGAGGTGACTGAACGGGCTTTGGCTCACACGGAGAAGCCTGAAGTTCTTTTAACTGGGGGAGTGGCGGCTAACAAGAAGTTGCAGTCTATGCTTGAGGTCATAGCGGATGAGCATGGTGCCCGTTTCTGTGTTGTTCCCCTGAGGCTTGCTGCAGACAACGGTGCCATGATCGCTTGGACAGGCATCCTTGCTTACAAGAGTGGCATGTCTGTCCCGGTGGAGAAGAGTTTCGTTAATGTGAAGTGGCGGCTGGAAGACGTTTATGCGCCTTGGGTTGAGGGACAATAATATGGTGCTGATCAAGAAGGGCGCCGAAGCCAGCTTATACTTGGAGAATTGGCACAACCGTAAAGTTATCATGAAGCGGCGGTTACCCAAAAAGTATCGTATACCCGAACTGGACCTGATGATTCGTTCTCAACGGACAGTACATGAGCCTAACCTTATCCACAAAGCCAAGGAAGCAGGGGTTCCTACGCCCACAATTTTTATGGTTGACGTGGCAGAATCAAACATCATAATGGAGTTTGTGGAAGGAAAACAGGTCAAAGAAGTGCTAGACCATGTTTCTGCGGAAGAACGGCTACGTTTGAGTAAACTCATTGGCAGGATGATTGGGCGCCTCCACAAGCATGGAATCATCCACGGCGACCTCACAACCTCAAATATGCTTCTGACGCCGTACGGCAAGGTTGTCTTCGTTGACTTTGGGTTAAGCGAAAGATCAGTGGAGTTGGAGCCAAAAGGGGTGGATCTTCACCTCATGAAACGGACTCTCCAGAGCACCCACTACAAGCACGCAAAAGAGTGCTTCAAAGCAGTCATGAGCGGCTACGCTGAAGCTGTGGGAAAAGAAGCGACAAAAAAGGTTACCGCGAAGATTCGGGAGATAGAAAAGAGAGGACGTTACGTCGCCGACAGAGAATAACTAAGCTTACACCAAACGTTGACAAAGCCTCTAAATATGGTGATGTCTTTACGTTATGATTTATTGAGGTGGTTTGTTGAAGCTTCTGCTTGACGAGATGTATGCTGGCTTGAAGGAGTATTTTGAGATTTTAGGCTGGGATGTCATAACAGCCCAAGAGGCAGGGTTACGGGGAGCAAAAGATAGAGCTGTTGCGGAATACGCGGCAAACAATAATCTGCTGCTTGTGACTGAGGACCAGAAACCTGCGGAGCTGATGCATCTCAAGGGGGGCAAGTACGTGCTTATCTCTAACGCGATGATCGCCAAAATAGCGGACGCGAAAATCAGAGAAAAATATCCCGACCTCAAACAGGAATAAGCAACATGATTTTTGTCCGTAAAACATTAAATTGCATACTTACAAAATATTGCATCCACTCTCCTTAAGGGACGAGAGCAATGAAACAAAAAACATACTTTCCATCAGGGTTTCCGAGAGGAAAAGTAGCCTATTTCGTAACAAGCAACATTCACAAGTTTCAGGAAGCCCGTCGAGTTCTCTCCGAATACAAGATTGCAACCGCCAAACTCAGAGTGGGAGCCGTTGAGATTCAAGATGACCGCCTCGAAAACATCGCAGAAGCCAGTGTCCTAGATGCCGTCAAAAACTGTGGGCTCCCAATCTTTGTAGAGGACGCTGGACTCTTCATTGAGGCATTAAAGGGGTTTCCTGGACCCTACTCCAAATACGTTTACAACACAGTTGGAACCAAGGGCATCCTCAAACTGATGAAAAACATCGAAAAACGGGACGCCTACTTTCAATCAGTGATTGCCTTCAATAGTCCAGACGAACAACCGACCTGCTTCCGCGGCAAGGTAGATGGAAAGATTTCTTTGCAGGAGCGGGGAACTTCAGGTTTTGGTTACGACCCTATATTTGAGCCTACAGCGGGCGACGGCAGAACCTTCGCCGAGATGACGTTAAACGAAAAAAACGGGTATTCTCATCGGGCTGAAGCCTTAAGAAAGTTTGCGGAATGGTATTCTTCCGTTAACAAACGAATATTTTAAATACCTGCATTCCCTCCGCCTGTAGGGAGCTTCGGAGAAGAGAAAAACATGCCTAAACGAGAAAAGGGGCGGTCACATCAAACAAGGCCAGTAACCACGAGACCACCAGCATGGTGTAGATACACATCTGAAGAAGTGGAGGCTCTAATCATGAAGCTGTATAAAGAGGGGCACTCCCCTAGCAAGATAGGAATAATCCTTCGTGACCAGCATGGTATCCCATTAACGAAGCCTATCACTGGAAAATCAGTTACTAAAATCCTTAAAGAGCGAAAAATGTTTTCGTCTCTTCCAGAAGATTTAGAAAATCTTTTACGAAAAGCTACGCACCTTCATGTTCACTCCGACAAAAACAAGGCAGATTTGCATAATAAAAGGGCTCTCCAGATGATGGAAGCAACAATTTACAAGCTATCCAAATACTACAAACGTAAAGGTGTGCTTCCTGCTGACTGGAAATACTCGCCAAAAGCAATCTCCCTCTTCTAGTTTTGGGGTTCACTATTGTCCGTGATTTTCTTAGTGAAATTGAAGAACACACTATGGAAATACGCCTAAGCTACTGATCCAAGAACCTCAGAAAAAAATGTGGCATTATTTTACCTAAGAAAGATGCTGTTGTTTATGGTTATGATTCTCAGTTTAGTCTAAGGTTTATTCATTGTCCTAGATGTGGAAAGATAATTACGCATTCACCAAGTCCCTTGAAGTTTCTCCAATAAATCTTCAGTACAACTTGAGATGATATTATGGGGGGATTTAATGGGGAAAATGTATTGTTGTCCAGATTGTAATGAAACAGAAGTCATTTGAGATATGGGAAGTGCAAAATCTATTTGTCCAAAAGCTGGAACAGCAGCAAGCAATTATCAACTAATGGATTAGTTGAGTGTTTTTCATTCAGCTTTCATAGATTCTCCTGTTTAATTATGATTTTCCTATTCAACTGCTGGCATATGAATTTATAAGCAACGTTGTGGTTGGCATTTCTGAATTAGTGTTCTGGAGAAACTAGTTCTTTCAGTGAATTGGAGGTGCGAAATGAATGTCTTATGGTGGACCAAGAGAGATGCACGATGCAGTCTGTGCTGAATGTGGACAAAAATGTCAAGTACCATTCAAACCAGACCAAAGCAGACCCATCTATTGCCGAGAATGTTACGCTAAACGAAGACCCCCGAGAAGAGATAGATATTAAGCTACAAGCTAGCATCTATTCTCGACACATATTTTTTTTATAACAATATTTTTTCTTTCTATTTTTATGGTACACATGCATACGGATGCAAAAAGAGAGTACCGACTAAACAAACAGTCATAGGAACCAGTCTTCTTCATTGTTGACTAGCTTCTAAAATTGGTGTATACCTAGTATGCAAAATAACTGGTATTCTGTGTTACTAACTTTTATGGTTATGATTCTCAGTCGTCTCTAAGGCATGTTCATTGTCCTAGATGTGGAAAGATAATTACGCATACAGCTTAACGAATCTTCATCAGTTTCCTTTCCAAAATCTTTTGTACAACTTGAAGACATCTATCAGCTTAGTTTAGATTGCAAGGGGATGAAAAAATGAGTAATAACACAAGTGGAGTCTCTACTATGATGTTTGTAGCAGGAATTATTGTTGCAATTCTTGTTTCCAGTGCACTTTCAACAGTGATTGCTACTCAATTTGCTGTTGGACCACAGGGACCAGTAGGACCACAAGGTTCGAAAGGTGACCAGGGATACACAGGAGAACACGGAGTAACTGGACCACAGGGACTTCAAGGCGTAACAGGATCTCAAGGAGTAACCGGACCGCAAGGAGCAGCAGGAGCTACTGGAGCTGACGGAGCACAAGGAATACAGGGACCTGAAGGGGATACAGGACCACAGGGATTACAAGGAATTCAAGGACCAGTAGGAGGATTTGGTGCACCAGATTATGACAGTGGATGGGTCGCTTTACATAATGGCGAGACAGTATTTTTCACACACAATTTGGGAACAGAAGATAACCTATTTGTTTACCTTTATGGACGAGCGCTTTACTTTGGTCAATGGGTGTATCATCAAGATGTTCTTGGAACCGACACTTTCCTCTCAGGTTCTGAGTACGTTTGGATTGGAGCATCTTGGTACACTTTGAACGAAAACGAGATCGGTGTGGTCAGAGCTACTGATGATCTTAGCTGGGATGAATGCCGAGTACTCATCTGGGAAATTGAGGAGCCAACAAGTAATCCTTTACTTTCAAGCAACTCTGAATAAAATCAAATAAAGAATCCATATATGCATAGAAGAAAACCAAATCTTACATTATAATATCCTCTTTTTCTTTCTCACCAGAAAACAGTAACAATAGATTATCTCGTTTGTAATTGGTACAGCAAGATCCAAGTTTTGATAATCAGTCATAAGATACGACCAATAACAGAGTACGAAAGTACCCAACTAGAAAGTTTTAATATAGTCTTTCATATCTCAGCTTAATCACGAGTACAATGTCATCAGGTTCTAAGAGGAAAGCAATGTGGTAACTTATCATTTAACTAAAAATGTGAAAAATATTGTCTGTGAGTAAGCAACAGATTGCCGGTCTCACAAAAGATGCATCTGAGGCGGCTAACCTTATTCTGGAACATATCGAAAACGGTGACGTTATTCATTTATCCTCTCACATAGACGCCGACGGGTTATCAGCTGCAGGCATCATGGGAAAAGCGTTGCTCAGGGCAGGAGGAAAGTTTCGGTTACGCCTCGAAAGGTGGATGGACGAGAATGTTGCTGACAGGATAGCCCAAGAAAATGCGGCATTAACAATATTCACTGACATGGGAAGCGGCTACCTTGACCTGCTAGGCGAAAGCCTAGCAAACCGCGACGTAATCATTCTTGATCACCATAAACCCATAACAGAAATTCCTTCAGGTTTCGTTCAAGTCAATCCGCACACGCATGGGATAGATGGAACTCGTGGCATCAGCGGCGCAGGAGTCGCCTACTTTGCCGCCAAGGCACTGGACAAAAAGAACATCGACTTGGCTTATCTCGCTGTTGTGGGCGCCTTAGGGGACATGCAAGACAAAAACAAGGAACGGAAGTTGGGAGGCGCCAACAAAACCATACTGGAAGACGCGGTTAAGTCAGGTTATCTCGAAGTGGAAACTGATCTTCTGTTCTTTGGAAGGGAGACGCGTCCCATCCATCAGGCTCTTGCTCGTACCACAAACCCGTTTATTCCAGAAATAAGCGGTGAAGAGGACAAGAGTCTCGCATTTCTCGTAAACTTGGGAATCAAGCCTAAACGGAATGAGAAGTGGCGTGCTTTAAGGGACCTTTCTGGGGATGAGAAGAAGACGTTGCTCTCAGCCATCGCTGACCATTTGGTGTCGAAGGGTTTAGCAGGGGACATTGCGTTTGATTTGGTTGGGGATGTTTATACGTTGACTCATGAGGAGCCTTGGACTCCTCTTCGTTGTGCTAGAGAATTTTCTGTCCTGCTTAATGCTACTGGGCGCATGGATAAGGCTGGGTTGGGCGCGGCTATTTGTATGGGCGACAGAAAGAAGTGCCTAGAGGAGGCAACGGCGGTGATACAGGCGTATCGGCGTACAATCACTAAGTATCTGCGTTGGGTTACCGAGAAGCCTGGACGCTTAGAAGAGCTGGAAAGCATCTATGTTGTTCGCGGGGATGGTTTCATTGACGAGAAGGTTCTCAGTCCAGTCTGCAGTATCCTGTCGACGACTCTTACTCGGCTGGGAAAACCCCTCATTGCTTATGCTACTATCTCTGGGGAAGATCAGGTTAAAGTGTCATCCAGAGGGTCAGATCCATTAATACAGAATGGCTTGAATCTGGGGGACATCATGCAGGCTGCGGCGGAGAAGTATTCTGGCAGAGGCGGAGGACACGATGTGGCTGCTGGAGCCCAGATACCCATCAAAGATGTGGAATCTTTCATCAAGCTGGTTAATGACCTAGTTAAGAAGCAGTTGGCGGGAGAACATATTGGAGGCTAAAATTCGTCTCTCCTACCAAAACGAGAGGGAAGCAGAAGCAGTGGCAAAAGCGGTTTCTCCAGACAACGTGGAGGTTCCGCCCGGATTATACGTCGAAACGGTGAGGAAAGGGTCCAACGTTTTAACAAAAGTAGAGTGCCAAACTAGGCTGCCGACACTCATAGCCACCATTGACGACCTTTTGGCATGCGTTTCAGTAGCAGAAAAAACATTCAAAGTAGCAAAAAAGTAACTGCACAAAATATCCGCCAACTGAAGTGTTCATTTACATATTAGGAGATTAATCTAAGGTAAAAACCAATATTAATAAATAAAGATAAAACGTTCGAAGAATGAATTCACTCAAATTTCAAAATTGCTAAGGGTTAAAATTTAACCCCCAAACCCAAACATGAAAACCATAAAACTCTACGACCTACGCCACTACTTCGCAACAACACTATACCACAAAACCAAAGACATACTATTTGTCAAACAACAAATGGGACATAAAAAAATCGAAACCACTTTAGTTTATACCCAACTCCTACAATTCGACAAAGACGACAACTACACCTGCAAAATAGCCCAAACCGTAGAACAAGCTACCGAACTCATAGAAAACGGATTTGAATACGTAACAGAAATGGAGGGACTAAAATTATTCCGAAAACACAAATGACCATCTCCTCCTTTTTTCTTGAAGGAAAAAATTTTAACCAAAAAATCTATGCCTAGTATAGTTTAATAATAAATACTAATCAATGAGGGAACAGGAAATATGAAAAAATCAAGCAGAATCATAACCGCCACATTAGGAATCATCTGCATAATATTAACAGCAACCCTAACAGGAACAATAATCCATTACAATTCAACAATCGAAGCCAAAGAACTAACTATAGATAGCTTACAACATCAAATAGAGGAAAAAAACAATGTAATATCTTCCCTCAACCTCCAAATAACAAATAGAAATTCACAAATCGAAAATATAACAAATCAAAAAGACCAAATCCAAAATTGGTTAAATAACAACATCACAGCATTTAACAACCAAATAGAAGAACTTCAAAACCAACTATCAACAAACCAACAAACAATAAACGACCTGCTAAACCAAAACTCAACAAACCAACAAACAATAAACGACCTGCTAAACCAAAACTCAACAAACCAACAAACAATAAATGACCTGCAAAACCAACTCGCAACATCAGTAGATCAACGAATAGACTCCTTAACAATTGAAATAACAGAGTTAGAAAACCGAACAGACAAACTTGAATCAGTACTAACTTTCAACAACTCAGACCTACAAACTCTTGTATTTCAATTTAGTGTAAAAGAAGATTGGGTAAGCATACCTGATATTAACTACACATACAACGAAATTTTAGCCCAAAACAACAACACATACGACATTATGATACTCCCCGAATTTAGAGAACATCAAAACTGGACAGCAGAACTTGGATGGTTAAACGATAACTTCATGGGTAAACAAGGAATCCCAATAATGCTCGAAGCATTCGGTAGTAGTGAAGGAGACGCACCGATCACAAAACTTTATCCTGAAAATATCAGAACAGCATTAACAACGTGCAACATAAAATACCTAAGATTTGCAGAAGTCATAAGTTGGCATATGGAACAAACCGTAGATTTTCCAGAGGATTACGTTATATCAATGCTTGAGTTTTGCAGAACAAATGATTTGAAGATATTCTGGACAGAATGGAAAACAGACTACTTACCCGAAGAAGTAGAAGTGTTCACTTTAATTCAAACTCTCATAGAAGGTTACGAAGACATAGTAACCGTATCATTCTCAACTAACTCAGGAGAAGCAGAACCAGCATTTGGATTTTTGGACTTAAATGAAACGTTCCAACATTGGGGCGCATCCATTCAACCATGGTACTGGGACACGCGTTATGATGAAGACCTTCTAGATATGCCAATAAACCTACTAGTACTACACGCTTTAGTAGCAGAAAGCACAGGCGCAGAAATCATACAATTTGAACCTTATTGGTACTTCTTTAACCCTGAAAACGGAGAAATAACAGAAAACTTAGAATTTCTATTTAAAATGCTAAAATAAAAACTCGACTCATATATGCACTAAGAGTTGTTGGCTACGGTCGCAAGGCTTTTCGCCTTGCTCCCACCCACCCGCCACAATCAATTCGGTTATTCAACGTGAGGCAGTTTGGGATTAAATTTTAACCCCAAACCCGAACCAACTGCTAATAGCTGACGCCTGAAGAAAAAAGTGACATTTATGTAAGAGTTCTAAGAAACAGTTACCTTTCGACGAAACAAAACAGTTAATAACAAATATATTTTTTTGGGTGAGAGCAAGACTTTTCTGAATTCCATTCTCACAGGTCTCAGGTTCTCGCCGTAACTCTTTTGTTCGTGTATCCAATATACTTAGGTGAACGATTATGCCTAAAAAAAGTATAGAACAACTTGGAAGAAAAAACCAAAGGCGGTTTTAGGTGGTCCTTTCATAGGACATCCAGATCTTAGCACTATATCAGAGAGTCAAAGGGAATTAGAAACAAAACTCAAAATTGAGTCTTTGAAATTGTTCAAGAAAAAATATCCATACAGAGCTTCAATCTACGGTTAGTCACTTTTCCGTTTTATTGATTTGACTTAGCATGTATTCTCTGAACCATCGTTGAATATCATTTAATGTTGGAGGATGAATCAAAAAGATTTCGCGCGCACGCAACTACTTACCCCGAATTTTTCTGATCTGCTTTCGTCGTAGTTTACTCGGTCTAAATGTTTGGAGAACCATGCTGCAAGATCAGCCGTTAGCCATACTTTGAAATGTGTGTTTTTTGAAGTATTTTTTGTTCTTCCAATTTTGTGAATCGTCTTTTGCGGTCAAATTCTGAATTTCTGCGAGTTCATGAATAGTCTGCATGGTTCTGCATGAATACGGGAAAGTGTGGTCATTCGTTCACTCCTGAAACTCCTGTAGTCATTTGAGAATCTAAGGTTTTTTACATTAAACCTTGTTGCATCAACTTTTTAACATGGTTGGTGCAACGTAGGGCAACTAATGTTTTTTGATTTCCATCCTTATTTCATTCTCGTTTCATAAACGGGGCTTAAAATCAGGTTTTCATGTTCTTTGACCGTCAACATGGTTGCATCAATAAGTAAGCATTCGTGGTCAAGAGAATCAACATCATTGACCCTTGAAATTCATGTTTTTACAGAAAAAAGGGAAGTGTCCCTTATTTGTCTCTTATTTTGTCCCCTATCAACATAGTTTATTGTTGAAACCATTTTAGCTAGCGAATATGGCAGTATGATTACAGGTGTATTCTTTAAAAACCAAATTTGAACAAAAAATTGGGTAATCCAACCGCCAATTAAAGGAAACAATACAGGGTAGAAACCTAAGCCATACAACCTTCTGTCAAGAATTATTTTCTTAAGTCTTTTGAATTGAATCACGCCCCTAGATACGCCAATTATTTATTCGGAATTAGTTATCTTTTGACCTCCATAGAGTTGTTCATATACGTTTTTTTGGAGACGAGTGGAGAGAGTTTAGACAAGACAAGAGAAGACAAGACGAGAGAATTAAAAACAAACAGAAGAGAGAGAAGGTTAAATTTTAACTCCACACACCCATCAACAGCACAGCCACAAAAACACATGAAGTTCCAAGTCCAAAGGTCAATTGTCCCACTAGTGCATAGCTTAATACAGGAAACAGGAACACACACCCCACAATCACGGGTAGCAAAGCTTTGTTTATCCTTCTAGTGAGATAACGCCCAAAAAGGAACACAACTAACGCTTCTGGAATCCAATGATTTATTCCTAGCGGAGATAAGGGAGTGACAAAAATTTGATAAAGATCGAGCAAAAGGAGAACCGCAAACATTGTGATTGTTGAAAATAGAATAGCTAAGGTTAAGCGTTTCATCACTTCGCCTTCTTAACTTCTTCCGCGTATCGTTTAGTGAAGTCAAGTCTGGCCTGTTTAAGTTCCTCGGTGTATTCATCCATCCATTTCTCAAAGAGTCGTCGAGTGATTTCTTCAACTCTACCCTCAAGACTGTGTTGTAAATCGTCAATGGTTCTGTTCAAGTCTAGGATTCTCCGCTCAAGTTTCTTCACATCCTCCTTGACCTCAAGACTCTTCTCTACTTCACCATAAACCGTCAGGAAAGGTTCAACTCGTAAATATTCAAGCTCAAGTTTTGCTTTGCTCAGTTCGGAATAATCTTGTCCCTGATGATTTGAGTGACCCATGAAAGCGTTAATGTAGAGTTCAGACACTCCTGCTGTATCGCATGCTGTTCTGAAAAGGTGGCGCATACGTTTTGGTCGGAGAGGATTATGTTCCCCATTCTCCCACTTGATCCCCATTTTTCGAGCACCGTCACGATAGATTGAAGACAAATTTGTTGGCGTCATCCGCTTCTCCACTTTGACGGTTTTCACTTTTCCATCTATCTTCTTCTTCTCATATCGACTGTAAACAAATAGGGGATTTTCATCTTCTGCATGTCTCCGTTCCTGTTCTAGGTATTTGCGGATAAACTTTGTTGCTTCCTTAGACAGAAAAGCTCGGAACAATACACCAGTTTTTCCACGATTGTCTTCCCAGAAAATCCGACTTTTATCATTCTGCTCGCGTATGTCACCGACGTTCAGTTTAAAGAGGTCTCCAGAATCCTGAGATGAAGATAGTAAAGTTAAGGTTATTGCCACATCTCGTAATTTCAGATTAGCTAGGAATTGTTGCATCATTTCACGATTAAAGCGGATTGTCATAGTTTTCTCGTCAACATCATAGAATGTGTAGACCTTGTCTTTCTTGAGTGCTTGTTTATGTCGTTCAATCTTAGGAATTTTCTTTTTCCATTTCTTGTCAAACCCTATGCCAAGGTTCACAAAGAAACCTCGGAGATAACCGTATGCTCGTGTATTTGCTGAACTCTGTCGCATCGTTTTTTCTCGTAATGGATAACCCTCAATCTTTTCATTCTGTAGCCAATTGTAAAACTGGTCTATGCGTTCTTGTGTAATTGTTACGTCTTCCTTTGCCTCGGTAACCACATCGTCGATTGAAATCGCTTTTTTCAATCCTTCTTTGCTGTTCACAAATTTGAGGAATTGTTTCAAAGATGTTTTGCAGTTCATACGAGTGTTTTCGGTTAAGCCTTCTAAAGCTTCTTCAACAATTTTTGATTCTTCGACTCCCATTTTGACCAATCCTCAATATAAGATATGGGTCACCGAATATTTATTAATATCGGAAAAAACATTAGATTAGGAGACTAATAACAGAGCATTGTTGAAAACAGTCTTTTTTCTGAAAAAGCAAAAAGAATAATCATACACATTCCACGTATACTTCAACTTTAATAATCTCCTCTCCGTTTTTACCATTTGAGGCAGCAAAGATGGACAGCTGGAGACTACTCAAACTCGAAACCGCAGACGCCTTCACAAACATGGCAGTCGACGAAGCAATCATGAACGCAAGAATCGAAAATAGAGTACCCAACACCCTCAGATTATACCAATGGAAGCCCTCAGCCGTTTCCATAGGACGCTTCCAAACACTAGCAGACGAAATACACGTAGACAACTGCAAAAAACAC